>Ga0160506_100308_pt1 | contig 10662 bp, 8 predicted proteins | sample DID2874_E49MG_FD_108204 | JGI IMG/M metagenome (GOLD analysis project Ga0160506, IMG submission 108204) | Enriched chicken feces microbial communities from UW Madison campus, WI, USA - DID2874_E49 MG | ecosystem: Host-associated > Birds > Digestive system > Large intestine > Fecal | place: USA... | reverse complement strand
TTCATTTCCGGCAGCGATTCAAGAAGCTCGGGCAGCGGAACGGGACTGGGGCTCGCCATCGTGAAAAAAATTGTGGAGCAGCATTTCGGCGAGGTGTTCGTGGCGGATGCCATTGCCCCCTACACAAAGATGTTTGTTTTACGCTTGCCAAGAAACAAGAAAAACGGAGGTAAAAATGTATAGGAATCTCATTAAAAACGATATACGCAAAAGCAAGCTGATTTCCGCGACCATCACAGCATTTATCCTGATTGCGGCTATGCTCACCGCCTTGGCGGCTTCGCTGACCGTGAATCTGTCAGGTGCTGTTGATAATATATTGCTTTCGGCAAAGGCAACTCATTTTATTCAGATGCATACCGGCGATGTGGATATGGAACAGCTCCGAAAATTCACCAATGATCAGGAGGCTGTGAAAGATTCTCAAGTGCTGCCATTTCTCAACATCGACGGTGCTGAAATTGTGATTGGAGAGAATTCCCTTGCCGATAGTGTACAGGACAATGGATTATCCATACAGAGTGAAAAATTTGATTTCTTACTCGATTTAAACAACAAAATCATCCACCCCTCAAATGGGGAAATCTATATCCCCATTTGCTACATGCAGGAGGGAAACATAAAGCCCGGTGACAAAGTTACGATTCATGGCATGGAGTTTACTGTGGCGGGATTCCTGCGGGATTCCACAATGAACGCAGCACTTATATCCTCCAAACGGTTCCTTGTGAGTGAAGCTGACTTTGAAAAAATCCGGGAGTTCGGGCAACTGGAACAGCTCATAGAGTTTCGGTTAAAGGACAGGGTTTCCTATACAGATTTTGAAACTGCCTATCTCGAAGCGGGACTTCCGGCAAACGGTCCGCCAGCTATCACATACACACAAATAAGGCTGATAAACGGTCTCACGGACGGCATCATGATCGGCGTACTGGCAATGATTGTTATACTGGTTATTATTGTGGCATTTTTGTGCATCCGTTTCACACTGCTGGCAAAAATCGAGGAAGATTACAGGGAAATAGGCGTGTTAAAGGCTGTTGGAATGCGGGTGAGCGACATTAAAAAACTCTACATCGCAAAATACAGCGCCATCGCTGGAATAGCCTGTATACTTGGATTCCTCCTCTCCATTCCTCTCTCAGAGCCATTCATGCAAAACATCCGCCTATATATGGGAGAAAGCAGTCTTCAGACACTTTTATTGGGCTTGCTTTGTGGCGTTGTCGGAGCGGCAGCGATCTACAGTGTAGTTTTGCTGTATGTAAACGGTGTGCTGCAGCGCTTTCGGAAAATATCGGCTGCACAGGCGGTTCGGTTCGGTGCCCCCAGGGAAAAATCTAAATTGGCGAGAGCCTTTCGCCTGAGCAACAACCGGCTGTTTCCTCCAAATGTTTTTCTCGGAATCAAGGATATTCTTGCCCGCAAAAAACTCTATGTGACAATGCTGACGGTGCTGATTATCTCTTCTTTTATTATGATTGTACCGCAAAACATCTATAATACGATTTCGGCAAGGAGCTTCATCACCTACATGGGCATGGGAATATGCGACGCCACTTTGTATATCAAGCCCACACAGGCGGAGGAGGTCGCTCAAAAGAGCGTGGAAGTGGCAAATTCACTGGGAGCAGTTGAAAACGTGGAAAAGTACGCCATAATAACGACCAAAATGTTTGATATGAAAGCGGACGACGGCTCCACACAGAAGCTGAGGGTGAGTTTGGGCAACCATGCAGCCTATCCGATTGCCTATATCCAGGGAACGGTTCCACAGACAGAATCAGAAATCGCAATTTCCGCCCTGTACGCAGACGATCTGGTAAAAGGCATTGGTGATGAAATCATTTTAACCATTGATGGCACTGAGAAGCGGCTAACGGTCAGTGGGGTTTATTCTGACATTACCAGCGGTGGCAGGACGGCACAAGCTGTTTTTGAAACCAATTCCGGAGATATTTTATCCGTCAGTATCCCAATAACTTTCCGAGCGGGTGCAGACACCAAAGCAATCATAGCACAATATAAGGAGCAATTCCCTTTTGCTAAGGTCTATGGCGTTGAAGATATCATTAGTCAAATGTTCGGTACCATGATAAACTCCGTAAGGATAGCTTCCTATGCTGCAATAGGAGTAACCATTCTGCTCACCGTACTGGTCACAGTGCTGTTTATGAAGATGCTAGTGGCCAAAGACCGCTATTCCATCGCAATTCTGAAATCAGTGGGTTTCACCAGTGATGGGATTCACAGGCAATATCTGACACGCTCCGTAATTGTGTTGGCATTGGGCGTTTCCATTGGAACGATTATGGCCAACACACTTGGCGAGTACGTCGGTGTTGTGATAATATCTGCATTCGGCGCAACCGCTTTCGACTTTGTAATCAGCCCGTTCTTCGCCTACATGGTTTCCCCACTGTTGATTGCGGCATGTGTGTATATCGCCACATTACTAGGTATATCAGACATTCGCCCACTCAAAATTTCCGAACACATTAAGGAGGCATAGGTCATGAAAAACATCGTTATTGGAAAAAACATCGTAAAAATCTACGGAAATGGCGCTGAACAAACAAAGGCGCTTGATATGGTAAATGTAGAAATAAAAAAAGGTGAATTTGTAGCCGTTATGGGTACGTCAGGCTCCGGAAAATCCACCCTGCTATTCGCACTTTCTGGTATGGAGGATATATCGGGCGGATCGGTGAAGTTCGGTGATACCGAGCTTTCTAAGCTCCAAGAAAATGTGCTTGCGGATGTCCGCCGGACGAAAATGGGATTTATCTTTCAGCAACCCACTATGCTGAGAAATTTGAATCTCTTGGATAATATCCTTCTTCCCGCTGTTCGGGACGGCAGGAAGGATACTTTGGCGCTGGGGCAAAGGGCAAAGGCACTGATGAAAAAAACAGGAATTAATGGACTTGAAAACAGAGATACTACCGAAGTTTCGGGCGGACAGCTTCAGAGGGCCGGTATCTGCCGCGCACTCATAAACGCGCCTGAAATCCTTTTTGCCGACGAACCGACAGGTGCTCTTAATTCAAAATCTGCCGAGGAAATCATGGAATTGCTTGTGGGCATCAATAGGGAAGGCACCTCAATTCTGCTTGTAACCCACGACGCGAAGATTGCCGCCCGTGCCGACAGGATTTTGTTCACGAAAGACGGAAATATCACCGCTGAGCTTCCGCTGCAAAAATTCAACGGAAAGGCTATAGAGGCAAGAACCGAAAAGGTGCTCACTCAGATGGCAGCGGTAGGGATTTAGGTGTAGGAAACAACGATGGAATATTGAAAGAGAGAAGCCAGTAAATAATGCTAAAGAGTTTTGTTCTAACCAGAGTAATAAGCTATATCAAGTATTCTATTCTATACCGCAACAAAGGCAGTTCAATTAGAACTACCTTTGTTGTTTTATATAGGGTGTCATAACACACACACCCCGTTAATCCATCTTGATCTTTACCAGCATTTCATCGCTCGTAATTTTCCGTTTTTTTAATCTTTCTTATTAAAAGCCTTTGGATTTTAACCATTCATCAGCTTCTTGTTCATTTAAGAATGCCTGCTGAGGAATTTTACCGCCTACCGCTCTATTCATCTGCATTTTTACAATTGCACTGTCTACAATAATTGCAGCATATTGAACTTTGTTTTCATTTAACCATTCTGTATGTTTTGCTATAACATCACCTAAATCAGAGATTTTATATTTTCTAACGTCGGTGCAAACTGCCCATGTCTGTCCACCAACAGCAGGACCGATTTTATTTACATACTGAGTATGATAATCTGCGTAATCTTCTTTTGTCCAAAGACCTACAGGTACATCAAATGCTACCCTTCTGGCTGAATCGTATTTAATTGTGTAAAGTCCCTTTGGATGTGTAATTAACATGTTATTTTCCTCCTGATTTTTATTATTTGAAAGGAGCTTAACTCCCGTTCAATCATTTGTAAAAGTTTTTTAATATCTGTCAAGTCGTTCTTTTAAGCCTTCTGCAATTGTATACAATTCATTGGAACAATCTGCAATTAACTGTATTAAATTATTCTGTTCTTCTACGGATGCAGAAGCCTCTTCTGTGCCGGCTGCCGTTTCCTCCGATATACTTGCTATGGTAGCAATCATATCTTCTGCCTCTTTTGCATCCTCTGTCAGGGATTCCGTTGCACCAGAAACAGCCTTAACTTTCGTAGCAATAGATTCAACCTTATCAGAGATATCTCCTATAGCCTGTACCGTCTGGTTAAGAGCACTTTCCTGTTCTGTCGATAACACTTCTACTTTCTCTATCTGTCTAACTGTGTTCTCAATTCCTCTTTGAACATCATTAATAATTTCTGTTATCTGCTTGCTGGATTCACTGGATTGTTCTGCCAACTTTCTGATTTCTTCTGATACAACGGCAAATCCTTTACCATGCTCCCCTGCTCTGGCTGCTTCAATTGCTGCATTTAAAGCTAAAAGATTGGTCTGCTCCGCAACACCTTTAATAACTTGTAGAATTTTTCCAATTTCTTTAGACTTATCCATTAGATCTGTAACGGCTTCGCCAACCTGACCGGAAATCTCCTTATTTTCTTCCATCTTTTCTTCCTGATACCGGATGGAACTACGTACGGAATCCATTGCCCCGATGGCTGCTTCTGCTAATTGCTCAGATGCGGTCATATCCAAAGCAATACAACCAATCATCTCTGCAATATTATTGATTCTTACACTTCCGCTCTCTGTAGATTCTGCCTGCTGTGTTGCACCTTCTGCTAACTGAGATATGGACTGTGTTACCCTGGTTGAAATTTCACTCATCTCAGCAGAAGACTGTTTCATCTCACTAGATGCATATGTAATCATTTCTACAGATTCTTTTACAGAATGATAAAAGCCCATGGATTTTTCTTGTATCTTCTTTAAATACTCCCCGTATTCTGTAAGCTCTTTACTTCCGCTAAAATCAATCTCAGAGCTTGCAATGTTATCAGCCATTGACCTAGCCGCCGTAGCAAGTTGTGCAATTATTTTTAGGTTTTTACGAAAAACAATGATAAATACTACAAAATATAATACTAGTAACACAATACTTAATAAAATTAAGTAAATTCCAAAACCACCTTTTGGTTCATAGGCGGCTCCCCCTGCTTCTTTTAGCATAGACTGGACTTTTAAGTAGATCGCTGCATAAAAGCCTGAGAAACCCAAAATAAATGTTAATAGCATGGTAAGTAAGTTTTTGTTTTTTAGGATTTTCCCCTTAATTGACTCCAATTTTTTGCACCTCCGATAAAGTTTTTTCGTATATATTCTAAAGAGTGAGTATCTTAAACAGACCCATTTAGTCATACTATTTTTTGCTCCTACAGCAACTTTTATGACAAAAAAAGCCAAGCGTAGTCTTCACCACACCTGGCTATATTAACTACTGCAACTCGACCATCATAGCTCTTATGCCTTAGACTCGTAGCTTTGCGTCCCCACTTTTCAATGAGTTTGCCTGTATAAAGTTAAATTCTATATTTTAATCAAAAAGTACTCTGTAATCTTGTTGAATGTATAATTTATCTACCAATATACTTACAAAAATTACTGATAATGTAGATTATTGTCTCATTTTGTCTAGATTCATTATAACTCAAAATTTAGAAAAGTCAATTACAAAACACCATTTTTTTATATAATTGTACTGCATTTGTCATTTTAAATTATTTACATTTTATGCTATAATGCAAGTCCGCCATCTATTACAATATTCTGTCCAACAATATATCTGGAGATATCCTGACTTAGGAAATATGCTAATTCTGCAACTTCTTCCGGATCACAAAAACGCTTTGCAGGAATTTGACTCTTATAATACTCTGCTGAATCTCCTAAGCTGTCCAACATGTCTGTAATAATAATTCCCGGCGCTATTGCATTGACATTAATATTATTTGGAATTAGCTCAGCACTAAGAACACGAGTGAAGGCAGCCACACCTGATTTTGTAGCTGTATAGCCATAAGAAGCAGGAAGATTCATAACGGATGCCAAAGAACTGATATTAATAATCTTGCCATAGTTTTGTTTAATCATGTGAGGCGCAACTAACTGGCATAAATTAAACATACCGGTTAGGTTCGTATTAACTACATCATTCCAATCTGTCTGGCTCATACCAGTGATAGTACCGTATCTTACAATACCGGCATTATTAACCAGAATATCAATTTTCCCAAAATTCTCAATGGTGAAATCAACCATTTTCTCTAAGGCACTTCGTTCTGCTATATCTGCCTGAAAGGTTAGTGCTTTTCTGCCTAATTTGGTTATCTCTGCTTTCACTTCTTCCGCTGCCGAAGCATTGCTTACGTAATTAACTACTACGTCTGCTCCGTGTTCTGCCAATTTTAAGGCAATTGCCTTACCAATACCTCTTGATGCTCCTGTTACTAATGCAACTTTTCCTTTTAGCATAACATTCCTCCTTAATTATGTCCTGTATCTTTCTTAAGTCCCCGCTACGAAAGCCTTAGTGTTTCTGAAGGGCCTTTAGCCGGTCACCATTAGGTGCTGCTTCACTGCCGTCTGTTATAATTTCAATTACAACAGGTCCTTTTCTACTTTGTATAAAGCCTTCTATATCTTTTAAATCGTCAAGACTTGTAAGCTGCATGGAGGGAACTCCTGCCGCATTCATCATATCTGAAATATTTATTCTTTCTTGTTTAAAACCTTCAACCACTCTGCCAAATAAATATTGATGTCCATGCTCCACAAATCCTAACATGGCATTATTTATTATAAAATAAATAATTGGCAGATTAAATTCTTTTGCTGTTAATATTTCGGTACCATTCATAAAGAAACTGCCGTCTCCGGCAAATACTGCAACTGGTCTGCTAGGATATGCTGCCTGCACACCCAGGGAACCTGCTATACCAGAACCCATGGCAGCATAATTTAAGTTAATTTCAAAATCACCGCCCTCAGGTATGGATAGATACTTAAAGATAAAGTTCATAAATTCCCCTAAGTCGGATACATAATAAGTATCCTTTGGAAGATACTCCGGTATTTTCTCCATCAACTCTTTTAGACTGATTCCGGTATTACTTGTCACCGCAGAATGATTAAATGGCACCCTTTGATAATGGTCTTCTTTATTTTTATCGGTATTTTCAATAAGGTAAGGTATAACCTTGTTCATATCTCCATGTATTGTAATATCCGTTGGAAAAACCTTGTTAAGTTCTCTTTTATCCCAATCAATATGAATCGTCTTCTTACCTCCGAATAATGCTGGGCTAAAATTGCTGGTAGCATTTTCACCAAGGCTGGTACCTATAACAATCAGGCACTCTGCTTCTGAACCGGTAACATAATCTGATGCCGCATCCGTACTGGCAAAACCGTAATTTCCAAGATTTAAAGGAAATTCAGAGGAAATAACCCCTTTTCCTTCTGGCGTGGTAATTACCGGCCATTGCAAGTGTTCGCTTAACGTCTTAACCAGCTCAGTTTTATGGCGGCAGCCTTTTCCTGCCAGAATCAGACCATGTCTGGCTGAATTGATAGTTTCGCAGGCATCCTTAAGGATTTTGTTATCAAGGATTATTTCACCCGGGTTAAAATTTATAGGGGAAGGAAGCACTGACTCGCATTCCATTAATTGAATATCGATTGGTATAGATAGATGGACAGGTCCCATAGGAATTGTGTACGCAAGTTCAACCGCTTTGGCAAGTTCACTTAGTACAAGAGTTTCATCTAATATTGTCTTACTGTACTTCGTAACTGGTCTTAAGATATCCTGGGTATCCAGTTCCTGAATAGCACCTTTGCCAATCTGCCAGCGATGCACATAGCCTGTTATAACAAGCATAGGTGCTTTTGCACGCATAGCATCAGCAATACCATTAATCTTATTGTTTGCACCAACTCCGCCGGCTCCCATACAAACAGACAAAGCACCTGTTACACTCGCATACCTTGCTGCCATATAAGCAGCACCGCCTTCATTTTTTGCAACGATTGGCTGAATATCCACATCATTTAATGCGTCATAAAGGGGACTTACAGTTCCGGCCGGTATCCCAAAAATATATTTCACCTGATTCAACTTTAAAAATTCTAATATCGCCTTTGCATATTTCATTCGTATAACTCCCCTTCCACTCAAAAGCATAACTATTTATGACTTATATTCTGTACCAAGTATTCACTTGTGAACATTAACTTATGAAAAAATAAAATCTTTGGTGTACTCCTTCACCAATTCACTGCACTTATTAATCTCATCTTCCGTAAATTGATGCAGTCTGCCAATAGCAACTATACAAATAATTGCTTTAACCTCATCCGAACGGATGATAGGTACAATAAGAATACTATCCACACCAAAAAGAAAAAAAGCACCTGCTGACCTACTATCATTCTTCGTGTCATAAATTTCAACCGGCTGCTTTTTCTGTATAACTTCCTGTAATATGAATGTATCCTTTACATATACCGGATTTTGTCCATGTACTGTTTTCCAATGTTCAATTCCCAAAGCATCTGTCTGGGTCTTATGAACAGGTTTTAACCTTCCATCAGCAACTTCATGCAATCCGATATCTTCCATTGTTGTAACCTCTGTAATTTTTGCAAATAACTCATCAAGAACTACCTGATTCATCTGCATTATACCTCCCTTCCTATTGTATATTTTACAAAATAATTTCTTATTATACATAAAATACCATTTTTGGACATTATTGTATATAAACTACTAGGATACTTTAACATATTTACTGACAAATGTAAAGACTTTAGTTGACCTATGTGTTACTTTGCACAAATTTTACATTTTATCCCATGGTATTTTTTGTCGATGATAGAAATGTGTAAACTATTTCGACATTATATGATAAAATACTACACAACTTTCGTAATATTTTACAATTTCTTCATTCTTTTTTTACAAATATAGCTTAACATTAAGTAAATTTTACTATAAAATAGGCAAAACAGCCACCATACCGGAGGCTTCCCTTCCAGTTTGATGACTGAAAACTTGAATCTATTATTATATTATTTTAAAAAGAAACGGATAACGGCTTCTTTTGCTTTTGTATATGGATGATAGCGCATAGGTAAATCAATACAGTTTGCCTTTTTTACAATACTTTTTTTATGACTAAAGGTATCAAAACTATGACTGCCATGATAAGTTCCCATACCACTTTCTCCTACACCGCCAAATCCCATATACGGTGTCGCAAGATGGATAATGGTATCATTAATACAACCGCCACCAAAAGAAATATTATTTAAGATTTCTTGCTCCACCTTCTTACTTCTGGTAAATAAATAAAGTGCCAGAGGCTTGGGATTGCCTGTAACATATTCTGTAACCTCCGATAATTGTTTGAAGGTTAGTATGGGCAGTATGGGACCAAAAATCTCTTCCTGCATTATTTTTGATTCCTTCTTTACATTATCTAAAAGAGTGGGTACAATCTGATTTCCATTCCCACTTCCGCCTGTAATAATTGTTTCTCCATCCATTAAATTAAGCAGCCTTTTATAATGCTTTTCATTTACTATTTTCGGGTAATCTGGATTCTTAAGCGGATTCGTACCAAAGAATTCGAAAATATATTGTTTCATGTAGCTTACCAATAAATCCTTAACCTCCTCCTGAACATACAGATAATCAGGAGCCACACAAGTTTGTCCTGCATTTAGGAATTTTCCGAATACAATACGTTTCGCCGCTACTTTTAAATTGGCAGTCTTTTCAACAATACAGGGACTTTTTCCACCCAGCTCAAGACTTACCGGGGTTAAATGCTTTGCTGCCTTTTCCATTACCAGCTTTCCTACCGCCCCACCGCCTGTAAAGAAGATATACTCAAATTTTTGCTCTAAAAGTTCCTGGTTTTCCTGTCTTCCACCTTGAATAACTGCCACATATTTAGACGGAAAGGCCTGCTTAATTATGTCCGCTAATATGGCAGATACATTAGGGGTGTATTCCGAAGGCTTTAATATTACACAATTACCTGCTGCAATTGCCCCAGCTAAAGGTGCAATACTTAGTTGAAAAGGATAATTCCAAGGAGACATAACTAAAACCACACCATAAGGCTCTGGCTGAACAAAACTTAAGGCTGCAAACTGTGCAAGAGGTGTCCGGACATATTTTCTTCCTGCCCAGCCAGGAGTATGCTTTATAAGGTTTTTAATTTCATCCAGTACAAAACCAATCTCTGTCATGTAACTTTCAAAGCCGGATTTGTTCAAGTCCTTTTTTAAGGCTGCTGCAATCCTGTCTTCATTATTCATAATAGTATAACGCAGCCTTTTCAACGCTTTCAGACGGAATTCAACCGATTTGGTCTTCCCCGTCATAAAGAATTCTCTTTGTCTGGTCACAACATCTTTTATCATATTAAACTCCTTTCATAATATGTATTTATAGGCGATTGCGAAACTGTTATTTTACGTGTTGAAACCAGTCAAAATCACCAAAAACAGGTTCCGATGCAGTGGCAAGTCACCTTTATTTTGGTGATTTCGTCTACTTTCAACCTCTAGAGCTATTGTTTCGCAATTGTCAAAAGGCTCAAAGGGGTTATTGCAATTATTATTATGCAACAACCCCTTGAATTTATTTGTAGTTTATACTG
>Ga0160506_100307_pt1 | contig 10668 bp, 11 predicted proteins | sample DID2874_E49MG_FD_108204 | JGI IMG/M metagenome (GOLD analysis project Ga0160506, IMG submission 108204) | Enriched chicken feces microbial communities from UW Madison campus, WI, USA - DID2874_E49 MG | ecosystem: Host-associated > Birds > Digestive system > Large intestine > Fecal | place: USA... | reverse complement strand
TTGCCACTGCATCGGAACCTGTTTTTGGTGATTTTGACTGATTCCAACTCATAAAATAACAGTTTCGCAATCGACTATTGCTTAAATAACTTAAGCAAGACTATTACCGTTTGATTCAATTACTTCTTTATACCAGTAAAATGAATCCTTACGTAATCTGTTTAACGTTCCGTTTCCATCATTATCTTTATCCACATAAATAAATCCATATCTTTTTTTCATCTCACCGGTTGAGGCACTTACCAAATCAATGCAGCCCCATGGAGTAAATCCGATTAAGTCCACCCCATCCCGAATTGCTTCCTCCATTTGTTTAATATGTTCACGCAAATAATCAATTCTGTAAACATCATGAATGGTTCCGTCTGCTTCCAGTTTGTCAACGGCACCTAAGCCATTCTCCACAACCATAATTGGAATCTGATATCTTCCATACAAATCATTAAGTAGATATCGCAATCCTTGAGGGTCAATCTGCCAGCCCCAGTCACTTGAACTCAAATACGGGTTTTTAACACCCATTACAACATTTCCGGAAGTTTTCAAGGCTTCCTCATCAGCTGTACTGCAGGTACTCATATAATAACTAAGACTATAGAAATCTACCTTACCATTTTTTAATATGTTAGAATCTTCCTCTTCCATCTTAATTGTAATTCCAAACTCTTCAAACATTCTCTTCGTAAAATGGGGATATTCTCCCCTAACTTGTACATCTCCACAGAAATAATTCATTCTCATATCCTTTTGCGCCAGGAGAACATCATCGGGATTGCAAGTATATGGATAGATACACCCTCCGGCAACCATACAGCCGATTTTGAATTCTGTATTAATTTCATGCCCTAACTTAACTGCTTTGGCACTGGCAACAAATTGATGATGCAAGGCCTGGTATCTTTTTGCCAACTGTTCCTGTGTATCCGGAAGTCCCATTACCTGCGCCGGTCCATCCTCACACTTAAAGCCTCCTGACAATATGTCTCCTATACTCATTGTCAAACAATTAATTTCATTAAATGTAAGCCAGTATTTAACTAAATCCTTATATTCCTCAAACAACGTATTGCAATAGCGAAGGTAAAAATCAATACACTTACGATTCAGCCACCCATCGTATTTATCCATTAGGTGATATGGTAATTCATAATGTGAAATAGTTACTAATGGTTCAATTCCATACTTTTTGCACTCTTCAAAAACTGATTTATAAAAGTCAAGTCCCTTTTGATTCGGCGTTTCCTCATCTCCATTAGGAAATATCCGTGTCCAATTGACAGACATACGGAACACACGGAATCCCATCTCAGCAAATAATGCAATATCTTCTTTGTATCTATGATAAAAGTCTATCCCCTCATGGGATGGGTAATATGTGCCTTCTTGTATAGAATTCGTAAAATAACGATGGGTATTAACTGTACCGCCTGTCATATGATCGCAGACACTATCACCTTTTCCATCTTCATTCCATCCACCCTCAAACTGGTTCGCAGCCGTAGCTCCCCCCCATAGAAAACCTTTTGGAAAATTCATTTTTTTGCCTCCTGTTTTTTAATATATGCTTTCGCCTTTATATAAAATTAATGTGGTAATAAAAGTTACTATAAATCCGATAATAACACTTATAATCATATAAACTACATTCATATTTGTAGGTCCAATAAATCCTGCAACTCCAAAAATACCTGCACTTCCTGCAAACGCATAAGCATATACCTTCATTAATCCTGCAAAGGCAGCTCCGCAAAAATTACCAATCATTACAGCATATAAAGGTTTTTTTAATCGAAGATTAATACCGAACATTGCAGGTTCTGTTACCCCACCTACAACTGCTGTAACTGCACTTGAAAATGCTGTTGATTTCGTCTTTTTATCTTTACACTTTATTGCTACCGCTGCCGCAGCTGCTCCCTGGTTAATATTTGCAAGAACACCTGCAACACAAACAATGGGCTCATAGGCAAAGGTTGCAAAGGATTGGAACATATAAGGAACTAATGCCCCGTGCATACCTGTGATTACTAAAAGCGGGTATACTGCTGCCAGAATTGCAACTCCAAAGAAACCGGTTGTATTATATAACCACATAATGCCTTTTGCTAAGTAAGTTCCTAAAAAAGCACCTGCCGGTCCAATTAAGCATAATGTTAAGGGGAGCATTACCAAGATAGTTCCTAACGGTACTACTATTGCTTTAATGGAATCATGTGATATTTTTCTGAAAAACTTCTCAACATAAGACATTACAAAAACAGCCATAATAATTGGAAAAATTGTATTCGCATAAGAGGTACCATAAACAGGAATACTAAAAACCGACATTCCTACGCCTGCTGCGACATTTCCTACCAACGTTGGATGTATTAAGATTGCTCCTAGCAACATTCCCAGTCCCATGTTTGTTTTAAATTTATTGGCAGCAGTTGCACCTAAAAATACCGGCAAGAAATAAAATCCTGCGTCAGCTGCAAATGACAATACGGCATAGGTCGGCATATCTGGGGTTAAGAATCCAATCATCTCACCAAGAATAATTATAACTTTTAGCATACCAGCACCGATTAATGCAGGTATTAACGGCATTAAACTTCCCGAAATTCCATCCAGAATAGTACTAATACCAAACTTTTTCTTCTTGTCATCCAAATTCTCATCTAAACTCTTTTCAGCAGTCATTCCGGTCTTAGAACAAATTAGCTTATAGGCATCCCCCACGGATTGTCCTATAATGATTTGCAGTTGTTCATTGGACCATTGTGCTCCGATTACTCCTTCAATTTTCTGGATTTCAGTCAAGTTGACAATACTTGTATCTTTTACGTTAAATCTTAACCTTGTCATACAGTGACCGAAGTAGGTAATATTATCTTTACCACCCACCAGTTCCAGCACTTTCGTTGCTAGCTCTTCATATCTTTCCTTTTTCGCCATATCTATTTCTCCTTTTCATTATTTTGCAAACAAGATATTGTTTGAGCATTCTTTATTGTTATTGCCAAATAAAAAAACCGAAGTAACGCAATAATCCTCTTGCGTCAACTTCGGTAATGCCTCCAATGGGAGTTACAATCCTTACGTTATTGTATTATTCTTTATAATTCGACTGATGTGTATCATCAGATACAATGTTTCATCCTGTGTAGATTGGGCATGAAGCTTTTCTTCAATAATTGAGCTTACACCGATTGCACATTCATAAATTCGGGGATTCTCTTCTTTCATGGCTTGAAAAAGCACGCCATTATCATCCACAAACTGCCGTTTCTCTTCGAGTCGTTTTAAATAATATCTTAAATGCATTATAAAGCGATTATAATTAAATCCCTTTCGGTCAATTGACACCTCAAACCTTTGTTCAATATCTTTCGTTATAACTTCAATTAGTGACTCTACATCAAAATTTGAAGGTTGATTGATATTCTCTTCTTCTGCATTCACAAAGTGCATAGCAATGTTCGTTATCTCACTTTCCGGTAATTTTACTAAAAGCTTTTTTTGAATCAGCTTTACTGCATATCTGCCGAGTGATGTCTCTGTGGGATACAACTGCTCCACATCATAAGAGAATAACATCTTCATCTTCTTGAATTTCTTTAGTCGTGTCAATGCAAAATTAATATGGTCTGCAAGTCCCGGCAACAAGTTGGGATTGAGATTACAGTTCAAGGTAATCTGCGCTTTCTTCACAATCAAGGCCGCTACCTCAAAAACTTCTTCCGGAATTTCTTCTAGTAACTTATAATAACTTTTATCCATTCTATAAAAGGTCATTGAAATAGAACTAAGGTCTGTTATCTGATATGGCATTGCCGGGAATCCAATTCCTTTACCAAAGGCAATCAATTCTTTTTTATTATCGTCTTCACATATAGCAACATTATTATTGATTTTTTTAATTGCCTTCATGATTATCCCTCCAGTCTTTTTAGATAACAAAAAAACTCTTTGAACACATACCAAAATAAAACAGGTAATGCCTCAAAGAGTAACAATCCTTACTTCTAGGTTAAGTTTAATCGATAATGCTAATTATGTCAACGTGTCAAATTTCATCAAATTAGCACTGAATTTATGTGCAATTCTAACAAATATTTTTTCCAGATTATTGAATTATTGTATAATCATGTAGTATTATGTCAAGTCATCTAATCTTATTATACAATATCATCTGATATAATCGAAAATACAGTAATCATAGGTCTATCACACTATGCCATACTATAATTGTTCTGCTAATGTTACATCCTGTTCTTTTTTCATTTCTTCTATATTATCAGTTATTTGGCATAATAAGCTTTCTGTCATTTTTACTATATTAAAGAGCTGATTGTTTACCTTTATGCGTTTTTGAAAATCTTCTAAGAAGATATAATATTCCGGAATTCCAGTGTAAACGTTGTTGGCATTCTTCCAATCCTCATTCAAAATTTTAACCAATTCCTCAACATCCGTAAAGTGATATTCCCTGCAAATGGATATATTTTTATCCATTGTATGTAAAAACTGAAGAAAACGCGGTTCCCGAGTATTATATTCTTTAATCTGATTTATTACATTATGAAGATAGTCTTGCAGTCTATTTAATTTTACCTGTGTTTCAATAAAATGTCCCTTCATTGCTGTCCCCCTCTATCTCCTGTCATTTATGTATTATTAAAAATTTCTCCAAATAGACTTATGCCATCTCGGAAGCCTTGCAAATAAGATGCCCGTCCATACTCAGCATTACTATAATTATATGCCGTAAATGCTTCGTCGATTGCCAGCTTCTGCTTCCTATTTAACCCTTGTTTCAATGCTTTGTCCATTTTTCGATTTGCTATTTTCTCTGCCCTATTGTATCTATCACAGTTTCTAAGTGAATTTTCTAAGGCATTTCCCATTCTCTCACGACACAAAATATCTAATAACGTTTCACCCTTCATGATTAATTAATCTCCCTTGGTTTATTTACTTTTAAATACATAGAATACTCAATCGTTCTCTTGTGCAGTTTCTCACAGTAATATTATAGCATGAAAAAACGTTTAATAATATTGTGCGTGTAGGAACAATCCTAAAAAATAAATCTATTCCATAATTTTTATTTCGATCTGAATAACTCAAACATAAAAATTATATAGCTACATATTAATTACTTTGATTTTAGAATAAAATTAGTATCGCAATCTCAAAAAACGCTACACCCTTAATTTCACTTGGGCTGTAGCGTTTCTTTTTTTATTCAAACTCAGCGCCTAGAATCGCTTTGCAGATACATTTGTTTCTGTTTGGTGTTTTTAAATCGCTGGATTCCGTATATTATTTTGTTTTTCTTGTGACATGGCAAAATTATAGAATCAAAATAGAATCAGTTTCTATAGAGATATATGGCAAGTCTATTGATTGACTATGTCTTTAATTACATTTCGTGGCAAAACATCAAATATTGTATCGCTATTTTTTCTATACATTCTATGGATTATTTCCGCTTGATTTGCTAAAAAGAAACCCAAAAAGCTATCTATTAAAGCTATTATACTATTCTTATATTCATTTGATTGATTTCTATCATATTTTGGTAATAATCTCAGTGCTGTAATATGTTCCATATCTGCACTTGTAGCTGTATGCGTAGATTTACATAATTCAGCATATACTCTATGCAATGTCACTGCAAAACTATTATTCAAAACCTCTTTTTGATATTCTGGCAAAGCTTCTGCCATTTCAAATATTTTATAAACACTTTTTTCTGTAAAAACATCAATATTTTTATTTCCAATTATAGCTTTATTAAAATTCTCAATTGAGCTTCTTAATAATAAATCTGCGCTTTTGTATGCACCATTTACCCAAGCAAATAGCGACTGTAATATATCTGAAACACTTTCTTTTAAATGAAATAGAGCCTGTTCATTAAACACAATTATATTCTTATTTTGATTCTCAATTTCACAGTAAAGAACTAAATACCCAAAAATCTTTTTATGAACTATTTTATAATCTTCAGTAAATTTTGAATCGTTAAAATTCGCCTCTAAACTATATGATTTAAAATACTCCATTAATTCGCTTGCATCATCTCTTATGTAATTATTCATATACTACTCCGCCAACTTTTGAATTACTTCATTCCAAGAAAATGAGTTATCTTGCTTCATTTCTTTTACCTTTTTAACAACGCTGTCATTATCAATCATTCTGTTCAAGGCACTCACAACTTTTTCCACCTCGTAATTTGACAAAGCATAAGTAGAACAAACTATTTCACCAATTATTTCTGTCTTTGAACGGTTTTTTAATGGATTAATATTCATTTGTAAAACCTCATTTGCAAATTCAATTATTGTTTGATTTGTTGGAAATAAATTTCTATTTTGAAAAAGTTCAGGGAAAATTCCAACCAATGAACGTATTTGTTTTCCCTTGTGTTCAATTATATCATTGTATCTATAAATGTCTAGTGTACTCATTTCAATAATATCTTTCATTTGAATTACAGAATCTTCAAGCTTTAACCCTTTATAATTATCTAATAACCATGACAATTCCTCTATAAAATGAAAAGTCTTTTCAAGATTTAAATCATTCTTCTTTTTATTCATCTATAGCATCTCCAATCTTATTTAGCATTTCAACTACAATATTATTTAAATCACTTTTTATTTGTGAATCTTCCATATCTAAAATAAAACTCTGATTTAATTGTTCAGCTGCCATTTTAGTCCTTTTGGCTAGTGAATGTGTAAAAAGTTTATTCTTCCATCTAGCATTACCTTTTAAATTTGTTACTGCATCACTAAACACATTAGTTCTTCGTTCCACTACTGTTAAAACCACTCCACAACATTTTAAATTAGATAATCCGTATCTTCTACTCTTAGTATCTATGATTGTATGTAATAAATCTATTCCTGTTATACTAATTGGGTCTGCTTTAGTAGGTATCAAATAATAATCAGATGCTAATAATGCACTGGTCATCCAAACAGATGGTGTTGGTGGAGTATCTATAATAACATATGAATATTTGTCAGAAACACTATTTAAGTATTGCTTAATACCAAATTCTTTTCCTTCTCCAGCTGACATAACCAATAATATTTTTCATATCATCCATAAAAATTCCCCTTTCTTATCTGTGCTTGTCTTCTGGGCTTCTATTAAAACTGTAAAATCCATCATACTGTCGTTCAATTTCAATAATCCTATCTATCTGGTCTGCGCCTGCATGACGTTTCACTCGGTCAAGATCATCCGCTTTTTCCTGAAGTTTCTCAATTCGCTTATCCTTATCAAACAGCTCCTCCACCAGTTTTTTCACTTTAGATTTATACCATGTTACATCTTCTGTTAGAGACTTAATCTTTTCCTCTAACACCGTTAATTGAGCCGCCATTTTCTTGATGGCATCTTTAAACTTTACCACCAACGGAAACGCCTTGCTTTCATAAAATGTCTTGGCACTCATAAAACCACTAGGCTCTGGAAGTGTCCATTCTGGATAATCATATCTTCGAATATTTTGCTGAACCACCTTCTGCATTTCTTGTATTTGCAAAATTTCATTATTTAACAATTGATGTTCTTCCTTTAAATCATCCTTCGATTGAAGTAATTCCAATTTCTCCAATGCAAGTTTTTTGGTATCATTAGAAAGTTCCTGATTCGTAAATTCCAAAGTCTTAACATCTGACTCCAGTTTTTTCTTTTTATCCTCGAGTTCCATCTGTTCAAAAAGAATTTCTGATGTTTTATTGGTCAACTTGTATTTCTCTGTCTTCAAATCAGAATGGTCTTTTATAAGCTGATTATTTTCAACCTTTAACGCCTGAATTTCTGTATTAGCACTAGTAAGTTCTTTCTGCTTTTCATCAATGCGCTGTTCCAATTGCTCCACTTCCTTGGCTCGCTCCTGTTTCTCATAATCCAAAACACTTAAATGCTTGTTATGAGTACCAAGTTGCTTCCATTCAATACCATATTTCCCCATAATTAGAGCCAGTTCATACTTTTCATTCTCCATCCACTGGTTCCATTCTGTAGCTCCTCTGGTACCGCCTTTAAATCCCATGGCAGCAAGTGCACCCTTTAGTGATACTCGTGTATCAAGCCCACGTTTACTGTCACTGGTAAATGGAATAAAATCTATGTGAACATGAGGAGTTTCCTCATCCATATGCAGATGGGATGAAAATACCCGGAGATTTGGATTTCGCTCCTGAAATCTTCTTGCAAACTCATCTAAAATATCTTTTGCAATTTCGCCACAGGAAGTTCTTACATTCATATCTTCTTTATTGCCAATTTGAAAAATCACTTCATGAAACAACTTTTCCTGCTTGCTGGTTCTGATTTTTTCATAGTAATCAGCAATTTCACGGTCACTTCTGGTCTGTTTGGCATTGTATCGTTTCAGTGCTCCATCAAATAATTCATGGTAGACCTTCTGTATATTATCTTCACAGTAAGTAACATTTAAGTATGTCCTATTACTGTCTACGTTCTTGGCACTAAAGGATCTATTGTTGTGATTAAAAGACCCCTTCCCCAACATTCCGCTAATCGTTCTCTCTATAAGAATTCCTCCTTTTTATCTGTAATAAGTGCCGGAGTACGTCAATGCGAGCTTCAGCTCGCATAAAGGCTTTGTTACTTTCGCCGAAAGTAACGCAAAAGCACTTTTGACATCAACGTCTCACTACCGTGAGCCATTGCCATCAAAAATGCAACCTGATAAATCAGGTTTTGCGGTCTGCCGACGGCTTTATGACACCTAACGGTGTCAATATGGTGCCACTTGCACCAGCAATATCTATAAAATTATCAATGTGCGATAGTATACTTTGGATTCCCAATTCTTCGGGTTATGAATTCCATTATGTTCTGCATGTTTCATTATGCATTTCCGACAGAATTTCGTATTTCATAATCACTTTCCATAATGCTAATAATATCAAAAACCATTATAGATTCCCGACGTACTTTTAAAATTTCATAATGACAATACTTTGCGTTGCTATGAAATTGCCCATTTAGGACAAATAAGAAAAATCAAGGTGGCAAGATTCCCCATTCTTATAAAAACTACCATCTTGCCATCTTCCCCTACAGCATCCAGAACCACTGACTTCCAATTTTTACGGAATCAATATTCATTTCACGCTTGGCATTATTTAAGGTTTTCTTTTTGATTCCCTTGTCCATGGCAAGTTCTTCAATTTCCTTACTGCTTTTTTGCCCATCTGATAAAATATCAGTTAAAAAAGCTTTGGCATCTTTGGTCTTTTGTCCTCTGCTATCACCAGATAATAATTCTTCCACGCTGATATCATAGCGACCTTCCCAAGTAAATCCTGCATCTGCATCCAATCGAAATGCTATTGATGTTCCCTCTGCCGCAAGACTGCTTTTATCATGGGCTATGACTCGAAGTGTAGGGTCTTCTTTTATTCGTCCAACTACTAATACACTTCTTGCTGTAGCCTGAAAATCAATAGAGCCAAGTCCTCTGTAGGTTGATTTACTTCCACTGGCTTTATTCATATGACCGATAAGAATAATGGCACATTGATATTTCTCTGCTATACCACCCAATCGCTTTAATACCGGGCGAATCTCGTTTGCTCTGTGCATATCTACATCTGCTCCCAGGTATGCCTGAATCGGGTCAAGAATCACTAGCTTTGCACCAGTTTCCTCGATTGCCATTACCAGTCGTTCATCTGTCATAGATAACTCTTGCTGACTTTCATCAATAACCATGATTTTGCTACAATCTGCTCCAGCTTCTAATAATCGTGGCTTAATCGTATCTTCCAAACCATCTTCCGCTGTCTGATAAATAACATTGACTGGTTCCCGCTCCTTATCGTCACAGGGAAGCATTTCACCTTTGGATAATAAAGCTGCTAATTGTAATACAAAGGTTGTTTTCCCTTCCCCAGGATCACCTTGAACTATGGTTAATTTTCCTAATGGAATATAGGGAAACCAGAGCCAGTCTACTTCCTTTGCAACCACATCTGCCATATTTATCAGGTGATATGGTTTATTTGTCTGTTTTGCTTCTTCCATGAAAAGCCCCCTTTCAAACTTGTAATTGTTTCTAGCAGAAGCCTTTGCTATACTTGTATTTGCGAGATACAGTATCAAAGGCTCTGCTTTTGTTACTACTAATGTCCTTACTCTTTTGTTGGGACATTTTCTTTATTGTTCTGCCATAAATATTGGGCTCCGTCTAGCATCCAAATCATTGCTTTTAGCAAGTTCAGATACTCTAGCCTCATATCTTCCAGTCCATCTTTAGATAAAAATACTTCTGACTGTTCAAACTGCTTTGTTACCTCTTGGAGCGTTTCCATCATCATCCGTAACTCTCGCACCAATTTGTATATCAGCTCTTTCTTCCCCACCACACATACATGGTTATAAATACAGGAGCGGACAAAATAATCTTTTTTATTTAATCCACTGACTATAATCTTCGCTTCAATTTCTTCCCTCTCTCGTTCAGAAATACGAAAGCTTATTGTAGGATTCTTGTGTACTCCACTCATAGTTCTTCTTCCTCCTCTTTCTCAAATTCCCCATCCAATCGGTCTGCTAATTGTGCCTGCTTATTGGGATATAGATGGGAATAAGTATTTAGTGTAGTCTCTATCTTTTCATGCCCCAGAC
>Ga0160506_100306_pt1 | contig 10689 bp, 7 predicted proteins | sample DID2874_E49MG_FD_108204 | JGI IMG/M metagenome (GOLD analysis project Ga0160506, IMG submission 108204) | Enriched chicken feces microbial communities from UW Madison campus, WI, USA - DID2874_E49 MG | ecosystem: Host-associated > Birds > Digestive system > Large intestine > Fecal | place: USA... | reverse complement strand
TAATTGCATTTACCGCATCGCTTTTCGTAAATACCATCTGATTGACAAAACTCATCTTATCTTCAAGGAGTTTTCCCAAATAGGTACTGGCTTCACTATTTTTACCATTCTGTAATAACGTAACAGCACATTCCACATAATTCTTCATATCATGTCGTATTTTACGGATTTCCTCATAGGATTGTTTCATAGCTAACAAATTTTTTTCCTGTTCTTCCAGCTTTAGTTCCATTATAGAATATCGCATCTTGTCTTTATTCTTATCACTTACCTTTGCAAAAATATAATAGCAAAGTATATTTATTAGAATAAGTCCCGCAATGATTAAAACCGCATAGAAATCGTTCATTTTAGTATTTGGACTGGTAAGCAGAATTTCAAATACCAAAACTCCTGTGGCAAAGGAAGTTATAAAAACGCTTAAAATAGCCAGCCACTCAGTTATCGACAGGGAGAATTTGTTATTCTTTTGTAATCTTAAAATCATACGGGTAAGAAAGAAATAACTGGACAACCCCATTACCAATACAATAAACCGCTCCACACCTCTTTGTATGATTAACAGGTTGACATCCATTGGAGAAAGAGAACTGATTACTGTTAATATGGTAATACCCGTAATCATTTTAAGTACATTATCAATACAGGCAATCACTATTTTTTCATAGATGGAACCATTTAAAAAGATAACACCGTAAATAATTACAATGCCTGGATATATAAGGCCTGCTACCCCTTCAAATAGTGTTATCTTATTCATGATTAAAGTAGCACCTACCTGCACCAAAAAAGCAGTTATAAAAGCTATGTAATGCCTTGCATCTCTCTTTTTCAACCCCAGATATCTAGTAACAAACTCTGTTGAAACCAGGCATTGTACTAAGGTTGCTACATACTCTATTATTGTCCAAATCATCCCTGCATACCTCTTGCATATAGCTGGAGCTTTTGTTTCACGGTTTCTAAACGGTGGCGGCTAAGGGGCACCATCTCTTTGTTATTTAATATTACCTTTGTTTTGTCTATGGAGTAAATATAGCGGTAATTCACTAAGAAACCGCTATGAACCCGAATAAAACCATGAATCTCAAATTCTTTTTCCAGTTTACCTAAGTTACTCTTTACACGGTAGTTCTGCCCCTGGCAATTAAAATAAATATCGTGTTTAATACTTTCAATGTACATAATATCGGCAATTCTTAATTGCATCGGAGAATTGTTAAAAGATATTGTGTAGTATTGATTTTCACTTTTTAACTTCTGGATAATTCCATCTATCGCTTCCGGTAATTCTTCGTATACCCTTGATTTACGTATAAACCGAAACGGTCTATAACGTAAGGACTGAAACACAAGGTCTTCCCGATTTGTAATGAAGATAATACAAACATAAGGATTTCTCTGCCTAATCTGCTCAGCTACCTCAATACCATTCAGATGCGGCATTTCAATATCTAAAACCACAAGATCAAATATTTCTTTTTCATTATCCGATAAAAGTTCCATTCCATTCATATAAGTAGTAACATGAAATTTAGTATCGGTTTTTCTTAATTCTACAGACATCTGATAAAGCAGTTCTTCCAAAAAGATCTCTTCGTCGTCACAAATTGCTATCTTTAAAGCCATCCTGGGATTCCCATCCTTTATGTACGCATATTTTATGTTTTTAATCCCTCATTATTTATATACATTTAATGCATGGGGCACGGAAAAAAATACATATTCCGCCGCACCGCTAATTCATATTATAAAATAAGACTAACCAAATATGCACCCCGAACTCCAAGTACATGTATCAGTTAGTCTTACTTTATAATAGCTTCTGCCCTCTCACGTTCCCCAACGCGCTTACTTCCTCTAGTACAATACCTTCTTGTATCGACTTATTTGATGATACCAGTTTTTGTACGATTTGTCAATGGACTGTTGAATTTTTTTTTATTTTTAGTAAAAACGCCCAATTGTTAAAGACTGAGAAAACCTTGAATTAGGTTCTCCAGATGAAGTTGGTCTTCTGTTCCCATTAATTCTCTGGAAGAGTGCATTGCCAGTAACGGAACTCCCAAATCTACCGTCTTCATAGGAAGCCAGGAAGAAATGATTGGTCCTAATGTACCACCCCCTGGCATATCGGAACGATTAACAAACTTTTGATACTTTACTCCTGCTTTATCACAAACCTGCTGTAAGATGGCAACTGCTTCTGTATCGAAAGTATACTTCTGATTACTGTCAATTTTAAATACAACTCCTCCGCCAAGCTTTGTATAATTGGTAGGGTCATACTTTTCTGGTCTGTTAGGGTGCACACCATGAGCAACATCCACAGAAATTAACAGGCTGTCTGCAACTGCCTCGTATAGACGTTCCTTTTGTGAAATTCCAAGTCCGGCATAAATCTTTTCTAATAACATGGTCAGTAAAGACGAATCTGCACCTTGTTTACTACGACTTCCTATCTCTTCATTGTCATATAATGCAATCAGATTGACGCCTTCCTTACGGGAACCCATTACAATTCCTTTTAATAATGCAAGCACAGACGTTAAATTATCCAGCCTTGGGCAAGATATGAATTCTTCTTCAATACCTATCAGATTTCCTTCTTCTGCGTTGTAAATGTACATATCGTAATCTAAAATGTCGTTTACTTCCACCTCTAACTCTTTTGCAAGAAATTTTAGGAAGAACTGGTCTTTATTCAGACTTTCATTTAACATTCCAAGTAAAGGCAAGGTATCTGTCTGACGGTTTAATTCAACCCCCTTATTCACCTCACGATTAATGTGTATTGCAAGATTTGGAATCGTTAGAAATGGCTTTTTCATATCTATGGTTCTCAAAACAGGATGAAAAGGATCTTCGCTTTTTAACGCTACTCTGCCTGCTAACGATAACGGCCTGTCCATCCAAGTACTTAAAATAGGCCCCCCATATACTTCTGTGTTTAGTTTATAATACTCACCCGCCATAATTTCTGCTTTGGGTTTAACACGGAAACCGGGATGGTCTGTGTGGCCTGCAGCTATTCGCAGACTCTGTCCTGCCTTAAATTCCTCTCCTACGGTAAAGGCAAATAACGTAGTTCCATAAACAGGCATATAATACAATCCTCCGGCTTGTAACTCCCAGGGATTTGACAGTTTTAATTCTTGAAAGCCTGCTGCTTCTAATATTTTAATACCTTCCTCCACCACCTGATACGGAGAGGTTGCTGATTTTATATATTTTATTAATTCCAGGGCACTTGCTCTATAATCCATAAAACTCCCTTCTTAATACTACTTTTAATTATTTTTATTATAGACTATGACCAATCATAACACAAGGATAATTTGGTCTTTAGACCCTCACTTTAAAAATGCTCTTGACGTATATCAGCACCTGCTTTATGCTATTAAGATAAGAAGCATCCAATAATTTGAAAAACAAAACAATAAAAGGTTGAGAATTATTATGAATCAAAGTTTATTTTTACAAGCCTGTGAAAAGGTAATGGACAATACCATAGAATATAACAGCATCGGGACCCTAAGTGAAAAAACAGTTCATGCTGTTTTAAAGAATTATCTGGCTGCTGATGAAACCTGTCATGAGGTTAAAATAGATAATTATTATGCTGATATCTTTTGTGATAAGGGTATCATCGAAATCCAGACCAGAAATTTTGATAAATTACGCAGAAAACTTGATGTCTTCTTAAAAAAACATTCAGTTACAATCGTATATCCTATTGCTTATCAGAAATGGCTTCGTTGGATTAATGAAGAATCTGGTGAAATCAGTCCTCCCAGAAAATCTCCCAAAACCGGTTCTCCGTATATGATATTTCCGGAACTGTATAAGATTAAAAGTTACCTGCTTCATCCAAATCTTCATTTACAATTAATCCTCATTAATATAGAAGAGTACCGATACTTAAATGGCTGGAGTAAAGATAAGAAGAAAGGCTCTGAGCGTTGTGACGGTATACCTACTGACCTGATACAAGAAGTTTACATAGACAGCCCAATAGATTACCTTCAATTAATTCCGGATAAGCTTGGTGAAACCTTCACCTCAAAGGATTATAAGATCGCTTCAAAACTTAGTCAGAATCATGCTGCTACAGCTTTGAACATTCTATATCATGTGGGGGCTGTAAAAAGAATTGGCAAAGACAAAAGAGCCTACCTGTATTCCAGATAGGCTCTTTCTTATTCTAATCCGTTTTCATGGCGATATTCTGCTAAAAGTAAATCCACCATTCGCCCGTAGCTATTTACCCCATCACTTTGTTTATTGGCTTTTAAATAATTATCATTCATAGCAGTAGATACAGCACTAATGGTAGTATTTCTAAACTTTGCCCAATAATAATAATCTTCTCTTAAATCTGCCAACATCCCTTCACTAAACAGACCTTCCACCTTATAGTACAAGTCTTCATCCTGCTTATATAATTGATTACTTGCATAGGATAAGGCAAGCATGATACCACTGTATTGAAAGACCGGGTCTTCTGACTGCTTGCATACCAGATATGCTATAAAATTAGCTTCATCCTCCCTCATAAATCCCCGAAGATGAGCCAATTCATGACTCATGGTAGCAGGAATCGAATAATCCGGCACATCAATATTAACATTAGCTTCCATTGTAAATGGAAAGAAAATTCCTGTAATCTGCATCTTTGACATAAATTCAGAAAAATATACCGTTTTTAGTGAATGATAATTGCCGCCAAGAACCGGATAGGTCTCAGAAGCTTTTATAAAAGCGTTCTCTGCCTTATCCGCCGTTTCCTTCCAGTCAGACAAATTAGCAAACACACTACCGTCATCTTGAACCACACCCTCTGTGCGCTCCAATGTGTTTCTAAGTTCAGAGGCTTCTTTTGCTAATGTTACATTTAACTGATAGAGTTCCTCTACCGATGAGTCCTTCACAATCAGACCGGTTAGTTCTCCAAAAGAATATCTGTGATAATTGACACCACATAATATTACGTATATGAATATAAGAACACTGACAGTGCATCCGGCGTTTAGTAAACCTGTTATAACCTGATATCCAGTATCCCCTTGTTTGCGATAAAGACTTCTGATTATCTTATGACACTGATGAATAATAAATCCTATAACTAAAAATGGAAGCAGAAGGATTTCTAATTCCATAACTGAAAAAGGTAAAATGCCCGTTATAAAGCTAATTCCCTGAGAAAGGAGTTTATAAATTCCTCTGGCAAATACATATTCTGCAATATCTGTATTCTTTTGCACCAGCCAAAGAAGCAATAAAGAAACCGGGGTTAAAAATAATAATAACACCCTCCTCTTTTGAAACCCCTCGTACCACATCTTTGTGACAGCTTCCGGACGCTTGTCCGGCTTATTATGTGCAGTTACACGGTTCTTCATAGGAATCAAATCCTTTCTATGTGGTATCTTAAGATAATGGTATGTTTACCAACTAATGGCTGTGGCCATTCTCTTTTTTTCCATGACTATGCTCTACTTTTACCGCATCCACTGACATATTTAAGATATCTATAACTTCTTCTTCCGGTAATTTCACGTGCTTTGCCAGTTCCTTTAGCGTTGGTTCTCTTAAAAGCTCTTCTTCTAATTCCTTTGAGGCGTTTCTAATATATGAAATTCTTTGTAAAATGTTATTTTCAAAACTATTGCTGTCTTTTTGTTCTTCGATGGACAGTTCCATAAAATTTTTAATGTAGGCTTCAATAAATTCTTTTTCCTGCCCTTTTTGAGTCAGTTCATTTAAAACCTCCATAGCACTCATAAGCCCCACATTACCCTCTTGAATCAAGTCTTCCAGCGTAATCCCTTGATTTTCATAGGTTAGAGCGATGTCCACAACCCTTCTAAGATTAATTTCAATTAACCTGTTTTTGGCTCGTGCGTCGCCCTTGCGGATACGGTCTGCCAAACTCTCTTCTTCTCCCTCTTCTGCTGCGGATATGGCCTCTAAGTCTTCCAAATACATCTGTAAATACGCCGAATCCTTAGATGATTGTTTTTTGTTTGCTTTTATTGTTTCATCGGATACAGCTTTCTTAGCTTCTTCCTCTTCTTCAAGCTCCTCTTTTTGTACCGCTTCCGCATACTCCGTTATATTTGATACATAGCCTTTAATCTGTATATGATGAGCTGCCAGATACGCAAATATATGTTCATATTGAGCCTCACTTAAGTTCATATCTCCAAATAAACTTTTAATTTCATTCATACCCAATTGATTACTTTGTACTCTGGCAACCTCTAATATATCCTTTAGCATTTCTTGAAACTTTTCTTTATTCTCCATATAATTTTCCTAACGTCCATGTCCTTTCCTGATTTTTATTTCTCCTATTAGTTTTATTTTATCATACCCGTAAACTTATAGCAATTTGATTATTTTAGCACTTTTTGTAGAGGACTTGTGAAGTAATTCAGACATTTTAAGGGCTTTTCTTGAATTAACGGAAAAACCTATGGTATAATACCTAGGAGTAAGCAGATTCGTCAGTTAAAGCTTTAGGTAATTGTGAAACAATGCTATTATGTGGTGCTTCTTAACCTTAGACATAGCGTTTTGTAATCATCTATATTATAGATTTAGGTAATTGCGAAACAATAAATCTAGAGGTTGGAAACAGGCGAAATCACCAAAATAAAGGTGACTTGCCACCGCATCGGAACCTGTTTAGGTGTTTTTGACTATTTCCGACACATAAAACAACAGTTTGGCAATCGCTTATTATAGATTGAAAGAGAGGATATTTTCATGAATAATCAAGACAACTTTAATGTAACACCGGATACCACCGCAAATATTGAAACTGCAGCAGAGCATACAAAGCAGCCGGAGTTTATTCCATCCATGAAAGATTTTGAAGACCAGATTAACAATTCCTTTCACAGGCTTGAGTCAGGTGAAATTGTTAAAGGAACTGTTATTGGTGTATCTGATACTGAAGTTACAGTTGACTTAGGCTACTATGCAGAAGGAATTATACGGTTAGAAGATTTAAGCCATGACCCAAGATTTTCTATTAAAGCAGATATTAAGGTAGGAGAGGAAGTTTCTGCAGCTGTTATAAGAGAAGATGACGGTAACGGAAATATCCTGTTATCTAAAAAAGAGGCTGACAGTATACTTTCTTGGGCAAAATTAAAAGAGTATAAAGAATCAAAAAAAATATTAGATGTTAAAATAGCGCAAGCTGTAAATAGCGGTGTGGTTACCTATCTTGAAGGCATCAGAGCTTTTATCCCTGCCTCTCAGTTATCACTTCAATATGTAGAAAATCTGGAAACCTGGGTAAATAAAGAACTTCAGGTAATTGTAATTACTGTGGATGAGAATAATAACAAGCTGGTACTTTCCGGTAAAGAAGTAGAAAAAGATAAGAACCTGGCTGAGAAGAATTCAAAAATCTCACATTTACAGGCAGGCATTATAACAAAGGGAATCGTAGAAAAAATTGCACCCTATGGTGCTTTCGTTAACATTGGCAACGGACTTTCCGGACTTCTTCATATATCCCAGATAAGTAATAAGCGTATTAAATCTCCTGGTGAAGTGTTAAAAGAAGGTCAAGAAGTTACTGTTAAAATTACCGATATTAAAGATAGCAAAATCGGCTTAAGTATGAAAGCTGTAGAAGAAAACCCTGAAGTCGTTGATTCAGTGGAAGAAGTCCCCTTTGAATACAATTCCGATGGTGAAGCAGCAACCGGACTTGCAGGGTTATTATCAAAATTCAAATTGGACTAGCACACTTCCTTTGTGTTTTATTTAATTGATTAAATCACATATAAAAGAGATAGGACTCCTATTAGATATGATGTGACTCTCAATCGTTAGATTTTTAGGACTAACTTATTGGGGTCACATCAATATAGATGCCTATCTCTTTATTGATTGTAATATTCTCAATTTATGGTCTGAAAAACTTTAACAGCTTGCCCTCAGATTTTTTTTCCGGACTTTTCTTTCCTATTTTCTTACCTGCTTTCACTTCGTTCACAATTTCGCTGTCTGTTAAAGCTCCTACTTCATTGACTGCCGCCTGTGCAAAGACTTCTTCCGACTGAGAAAGGTCTTCTTTTTCCTGTTCCTCCTCCGTCTCTTCATCAATAACAGTACCGTAAGATTCCCTTATCATGTTCTGAAAATTATCAGATAAAATTTCTTTATACTGCTCAATTTCATTTTCTGGATTATGCATCTTTATTTCTTCATTAAGAGTAAGCATTTTATGGTCCAAAAATGCAATTACATCAGCACACTCCTTTAATTCCTTACTTATACGCTCTGGTGCGTTTCCTTCAAATTTATAATAAATTTTATGCTCCAAACTTGCCCAAAAATCCATGGCAATCGTACGTATCTGAATCTCAACCTTAACATTAACCATAGTATCGGATAAAAAAATTGGTACGGAAATAATCATATGATAACTGGTATATCCATTGGGTTTCGGACACATAATATAATCTTTAACCTTTAATACCTGAACATCACTTTGCTTTGCAATTAAATCAGCAATTCTATATATATCAGAAGTAAAGGAGCAGATAATACGAATACCTGCCACATCATTTATATACTTAACTATATTTTCAACCGTCAGTTCTCTTCCATTATGACGTATCTTTTTGGCGATACTCTGTGGAGTCTTAATTCTTGAGGTTATATGTTCAATTGGGTTATATTGATGATCTAATTTGAATTCGTTATTCAAGATTTCCAGTTTTGTGTTAACTTCCTTCAATGCTGAATCGTACATCAGCATTACTTTTTTCCATTCATCTTCTTCATTGTAAAAAATCGGTAAATCCATTTTCTCCTCCTATAAGGATACCCCTGTTATTCTGTCAATCCTTTATCCCATAAGCTTTTATAAGCTATCGAACTTGCTTACTCATACATTATACCATTCATATATGAACAATTTTTGAATATTTTCAAACTTAATAAAATATTAATGAAGTATTAATATTGATAAAAAATCCGGTGTTCTTTCGAAATAAAAATAGGTTTTAAATGTAGATACTTTCATACTCACAATTGGCTAAAAAAACTTTTAGTAATTTACAATGTTTTTATTGACAATTATTACTATTGTGTTATAATGGTGAAAGACTATAAAAGAAAGAGAGGTAAAACTTATGAATATATTATTTAGCTCCTATGGAATTAACAGCATAACATCAAGTAAGATTACCTCAATAATCGTTTCTTTATAGTATGTAATTAACCGGCTGTATCTGGCTTGGTTTTCTATATTATATAATGACTTTTATTGCCGTGGTATCTTACCACGGTTTTTTTTGCCTAAAACTGGTAAATTAATACATAAAAGTGACCTATGACTTTCTAACAAAATCATTTTCAGACCCATTATCAAAGAATTACAAAATAACTGTGTATTTTTAATTCATTACAATCAGCATTGTTAGTTAGTTGCCAAAAAAGGGAGGTCTGTAGGGTCGTAGACTGAGAAATGGGGGGTTTCAATGAGAATACTATTTATTGCGTGGTTGAAAGAATATATACTTTCCTAAAAGAACCTCTGCAAAAGGCTTCTTTTATCAGATTTTATGCCGCCATAGGCGGCGGAATGTGAGGTAGTAATGAAAAAAATAACTAGTTACATACGAAAGTATTGGTATGTATACGTAATTGCAATTGTCTGTATGATTGTCAGTATTTCCTTAGATATGCTGTCACCTCAGATTACAAAAAGAATTATAGATGATGTTATAGTAGGTCAGGACAAAAGTCAGTTAACTAAGCTCCTCACCGCTATTTTAATCATTGGTGTAGGCCGCAGTATCTTTGGTTATATCAAAGAATTCAGCTTTGACCTAGTAAGTTCCAAAATTGCCTGCGATATCAGACGCAATCTGTTCCGCCACATTCAAAAGCTTTCTGTACACTTCTTTGATAAACAAAATACGGGTGAATTAATGTCCCATGTCAAAGATGACGTAGATAAGCTTTGGAACGCTCTGGGATTTGTTGGTATGTTAGTTATCGAAGTCGTGTTTCATATCTCCATTGTTTTATATTGTATGATATCCTTAAGCCCTAAACTTACTATCATTCCTATCATTGCAATGCCCATCGTAGCCTTTATTGCCTTCTTAATGGAGAAGAAGCTAGGAGATGTTTATGAGCAAATCAGTGAAGAAAATGCAGAATTAAATACCGTTGCCCAGGAGAATCTGGCAGGTGTAAGAACCGTAAAGGCTTTTGCAAGGGAAAAATTTGAGATAAAGAAATTCTTATCCCATAACAAGAGATATTATGATTTGAACATGAGGCAGTCAAAAATATTTGTAAAATACAATCCGTATTTTCAATTAATTACAAAACTGCTTCCAATTACCGTAATTATCTTTGGTGGTGTGATGGTTATCAACGGTGAAATCTCCTTAGGTACTTTAGGTGCTTTTACTGAATATTCCAACAATATTATATGGCCAATGGAAATGCTCGCCTGGTTAAGCAATGAATTGGCTTCTGCCTTTGCCTCTAACAAAAGAGTTAAGAAAATCTTAAAAGAAACACCTGCTATACAAGAAAAGGATAGCCCCATTGTATTAGGTCAGGTTAAAGGTAATATTGAATTTAACCAGGTATCTTTTTCTCAGGGAGAAAAAGAAATCCTTAAAGATATCAACTTTAAACTTG
>Ga0160506_100302_pt1 | contig 10729 bp, 11 predicted proteins | sample DID2874_E49MG_FD_108204 | JGI IMG/M metagenome (GOLD analysis project Ga0160506, IMG submission 108204) | Enriched chicken feces microbial communities from UW Madison campus, WI, USA - DID2874_E49 MG | ecosystem: Host-associated > Birds > Digestive system > Large intestine > Fecal | place: USA... | reverse complement strand
TGATGGTTGCCTTTAAGATGGCCTTTTCTATGGAAGTTAAATCCGGCATGTATATGGAAAAGAAAACTTCCAGGTACTTGATATATAAAGCCATATCTCCCATCCCATGCCCATCTTCATTCTCATAGAATTTAACTTCTTCCTCTTCGTCATCCTTTGGTATTACACTAATCTGAAATGGATTAATACGACCATTGCTGCCACCTCCGGCATTTATAATCTCACCACCAAGCTTTTTCGTGAGAAAACGGTTTTCACCATGAGGGTCAGTAAACAATACCTTAGTTCCTCTCATAAATTCCGACAAAGCAATGTGCCTGATAGCCGTTGATTTACCCTGTCCCTGAATACCCAGGATAATAAAGTTGGTATTTGTTCTATCATTTGATCGTAACCAAAAGTCTAAAATAATCAGACCACCAGAAGCATCTTTGGCTACATAATATCCATTAGAATCATTAAATCCGGAGCTAGCATTTGCAAAGCCTCCCATAAGTGTGGTGAGGGGGCAGATTCGATCCGTAACATTATGTATCTTGTCGTCCTCTGTATAAAAGGGGGACATATGTTTAAAGGCTCGTTTCTGTAAATCAGACAGTAGACGAGACTTACATTTTGATGTCTTTATGGAACTTACTGTTTTGCGCCGAACCTTTTCAAAAATAAGTGGTTCATCGGCCAGGGGAATAATTGTAGTGCTAAGCATACCCACCACTTCACCATTCTGATCAATCCGAACCAAAAGCTTTTCTCCATCATCTGCCGCTTTCTGCGCTCTGGTTCTTACTAAAGTATCATTTGTATTTTTTGCAATGCCACGCTGGTGACTGATATTTTTATTCAAAGAATCTATGAAATCACCGCCATCAGCAATAGTCTTGAAATGGTAACTGGCCATTGTACCTGGTATATTCATAAGCTTAGACATCCAACCATAGTCAGGTGCTTCCGGATAACGTACAATGCCATAGGCTTTCCCAAGATTCTCACCAACAGACAGATTGTTTTTACCAAACTTTAAACCTATCGGGGAAATTATATTTAATAATGCCACATTTCTCTGTTCAATCTTTTTTTTCTTCATGCTTTTCCTTTCCATAACTCATTGTCTATTGTATATAGGGGATAACTGCCTCCATTTGTGTGTCCTCGATCACTGCGAATGCCGGATTGTCTACCAGATTGCAAAGCCGTATGATATCAGGCTTTTTCAGTATCTCACTCTGTATACCGCAGGCAACTACCTTGCTGGCTAACTCATTTACCCTTTTTCTTAATTCATATTCTGCATCTTCCACATATTTCTCCCAAAGGATGTAATAGAATTCCCTCTGCACCACTTCTCCTGAAAGGGAAAATTCAGTAATGACACTAAGCTCATTCCTTAGTATTTCTTTCTGTATGGGATCTGTTGAAGTTCGTAACAAATCTGTGTACTCTGTAACCAATGGAGTAATATCCACAGGACGGCTTACTGCAATGAATTTGAACTCTGGTACCGTCTGAAACTCTTCCGCCAACCTCATTGTTAAGTTTTTCTTTTCCGATTTACTAAGTAGATCTTTAGATATAGATTGCACCTTAACATAGCTCATAATATAACCGTCCATGGTGTACAGGAAAATATCTTTGATATCTTTTACATTTACAAAGTCCTGAGCGGTTTTCTTTCGCTCCTGGTTCTCTTTTTCCTGAGTATTTGTGACTTTATTTTTGGTTCGCTGTAATAAAAGAACCATAACTATAGCTGCTATTAGACACACTATAATCATGGTTATTGGCAATATTAATTCCTTCATATGTAATTGTTTTTTCCTCTCTCTGAATTTTATGATTTATGTATCGGAACTGCATCCTAAAATGACCTTTCGCTGACATATAAGAATAAGCAAGCTTAACACTACAAATTTTATACTACTTAAATAAAATTGTGCCAATATATCGCAAAAAAATAATAAAATTACAACGCTTTGTATCCCATGTATACAAAGTAGTATGAGTATTTCATATGCTTTATTAAAAACATTACCCCATTTTTTCATTCAATCTAATCCTCCTTAAATCTTACAATAATGGTTCAATATCTCTTAGTGGCTCACCAGTACCCACTGTCTCCATCTGTCTTGCTATAATATCCTCAACAAAAGGCTTAATATCTTGAATGGATCCCCTTCCCTGCATGATATCAACAATATTCTTTGCCAGAAGCTCCGGCTTTTTATCATAACGAAGACAATCCTTTTTCCATGTTCCATTTGTGTGATTGATACCATTTAATAGCTTAATTCCTTTTGCAGGTGGTTGCCATAAATTCAGGTTATGAGTATAATCATCCAGTAAATAGTCACTTTCCTTGATATCAACATAATCTTTTTTATCCTGCCCACAAGGAGTAAACATCCGATGTGCCTCATCCATCTCCGGCAGGTATTTATCCAGCCACATCTTTTTCTCTTCCAATGCATACTCACTATCTGTAAGAACTGCTGATAAAATGTAAACCTCAATGTCCGGGTGATTATTCACTATTTCTTTTATGGCATTTACAACATTGGGAATTGGCTTAAGGTTATAAAAATATCCCGGTTCATACAGCTTTTCCAAGGTATCCACCTTATTAAAATGAGCCAGTGTTCCATCCATATCCACAAACAATCTTTGTTTATTCATCCGTTACGTAAGTCCTCCTCTCATTCTATTCTAAGTCAGAAGGTAAACTTACCTCTTCTACCTGTTCTTTACTTCGGTTCCGCTTACTCTCTACTAGCTCAATCTCATCCACATATAACTGCACACCAAAAACTTTATCACCGTTCTTATTCTGATAATTGTTGTTTTTTAACTTACCAGTCACTAAAACCTTGTTGCCGCTTTTCACATAATTCTTAATGAATTCGGCTTGTTTACCAGTTGCAAGGCAGTTATAATAATCGGCTTCTTCTTTACCATCCTTCTTTGGCCAGTTGTAAGCAACAGTAAAGCTTGCCATAAGTAATGGTGTTTCTCCTTTTGTTTCCCATACCTCTGGCTCTCTGCAAAGCCTTGCCATAATAATAAATTTATTCATATAATTAGTCCTTTCCTGAAAATAGAAAAGGCAATGGCTATTTACCATCACCTCTTTCTTTTTTTATTTTATGGTTTCATATCATCCTCATAATAGAATTCTGATATTTCCGGTTAAAAGATAGAAGGGAGCAAAATATTAATTCATCTTTTTTTGCAATATTAATATCTTCTATACTTAGATTAGAGTCGCTGGAAGAATGGAATTGTGTATGTTCGTTTTGAGCAAGCTCTTGCACAGGCATTAACTTAAACATCTTTAAAATCATTTGACAACTTTTAAGGTAATCAATAATAAAAGTATCTCCTTTCATGCATAAAAAAGCATAGGCGATTGCGAAACTCTGAAACCGTTGAAAAACCTGGTTTCTTAGGTTGGAGTCAACTGTTATCTCCTCAAAAAATGTTGATTTTCCACTTAGACAAGAATGTGGAAATGTGAATGATTTTTCTTTGATTACTGATTTTTAGTAATCATTCTTACTTTATGCCTCACAAAGCTTATAACTTCGTTTGAATTTTTAAGACTTATCCACATCAAGTGCCTTTTTAGTTTCGCAATTACCTAATAAAAAAGCAGACTAACAACAATCAGCTAGCCTGCTTTGTCCTATAAATATTATTTAATTTTTTTAAACAATTTGAACTTAAATAATATATTATTTTTCAAGTAATTTCTTATACAATCCATCAATGCAGATTGCTCCAAATGGTGCTGTAATCAAAATAGACAGAACTGCTATTGTCAAAACTTTCTGTCCACACGCCAGACCAATAGAGAGTGGTATTGCTCCGATGGCAGCCTGTACTGTCGCTTTTGGTGTATATGCTACCATACAAAACGCTCTCTCTTTTCCCGTTAGTTTGGTTTTTATTAAACATACAAGCACCCCAACCATTCTGAATAACAATGCCCCACATACAATGGCTATAGCAACTGTTCCAGCAGATAAAGCATAGTTCAAATCAACAGTAGTCCCTACTAAAACGAAGAGAAGTACCTCTGCCGCAACCCAAAGTTTATCATATATTAATGATAATCTTGTAGCAAGAACATCATATTTCTGTTTTATGATGATAGCCATGCTCATAATTGCCAGCAAACCAGATATAGAAACAATTCCCTCTAATCTGTTTTGTAGTTCAATTAATAAGAATGAAATACTTAATATAATTAGAATTTTTACTGAATCTCTGATATGCAAAATCTTAAAGAACTGTACCAGTACCAATCCAAAGACAGCACCTGCTATAATACCTAATGCAATTGATATTGGTATTTGCATAAGACTAATGGTAGATACAGAACCGCCTGTTGCTAATGAAACAAATGCCGTAAATACTACAATAACGAACACATCATCTACAGATGCTCCAGCCAGAATGAGCTGCGGTATACTATGCTTTTTTCCATAACCCTCTTCCATAATTTTAATCATTCGAGGGACGATCACCGCTGGTGACACAGCAGCTATCACGCTTCCCATAATACCCGCTTCAATTATAGAAACATCAAATATCTTTGGTGCAATCAATACAACACCCAGTATTTCAAAACACGCAGGTACAAAACACATAAGCACCGCTGGTCTGCCTACTTTCTTTAAATCTTTAATATCTAAAGAAAGACCTGCTCTGGTTAATATGATAACCAAAGCCAACTGTCTTAAATCACCCGAAATATTCAATATAGATTCATGGAGTAGATCCAATGCATATGGGCTTAATATCATACCTGTAATTATCATACCTAGTAGACTCGGCAACTTCAACTTGTTAAAAATACTTCCTAATAGAATTCCACATAGAAAAATTAGTGCAATACTCGTTAACATATAAAATCCTCCTTAATCGCAGAAACTAAAAAAGCTGATAATTTCTGCATATAATGTGCAGAAGTCATCAGCATAAATGCGGTTTAGGTTAATAACCATGGGAGAACTTCATTCCCAACACAAGGTACTATACCATAAAGTAATTTAGTTTTCAAGCTCTATATTACTCGAAATCTGTATTATTTGTATTGTCAATATTAATTATACTTCCACTACTCCATTTTGAACTTGGTCTATAAGATAATCTTCATACTTTCTATCATAATACTCCGTAATTTTATCTATAATTTGGTATTACACCAATGTGATAATCGTCCCACATCGACCCTTTTACTGTAATGCTTGTTGTTGTGTAATCACATAGCATTCCAGCCGGCGTCCATGCATCTAAGGTTTCTATGTATACTTTATATTCCTTATCTGGAAACCAAATCGGCAAGAAATGAACTTTGTTATCCAATATAGAATATTGATTCACCGGAAAGTTAATCGTTGCATTTAAGCCAGCACTCGGCAATTTCCCGATTCGCCGATAACTCACATATTTGAACTCCGGAAAATATACCACTGCATGCTGAATACCTGTTGTAGTACTGGGACTTCCATTCACCCTAGAATTAACCGCTAATTGGATACCATAGCCACTTTTTATATAACTATTATTGGGATTCGTCTTCTTTACTGTGACGTCTGGTGTAATCTTAGCCGTTGTATTAACCAGAGAAGCGGTATACGTATTGGTATCAAACTCATAAACGGTTTCATAAATTTTATACCTATATCCTTCACTGTCCACCAGATAATTTCCTTGTGAATCTGTCTCATATTCGCCGGTCCAGACTGATTTCTTTGTGCAGGTATAGGTGTGCCAGGAAGCTGACTTTTTAGGTGCTGCATAAGACTTTAATTCCATTATCTTAGGAAACACTGGCAGATTATTATCATTCCAATTACTTTTTTTCTTATCATCGGCTGTGGGATTGGGCGGTTCTTTTTCCACGATTGGTTTAATGGTAATATCAATAACCGATGAGGATGTGGTGCTTGCTCCTCCAGTTATACTTACATTGATTTTCGATTTCGTCAGCTCTGCTAAATCAGGTGTTTTCCATTTAAACCATACAAGCCTTGAACCACCTGGGGGTATTACAATTCCGGTAACACTTGTGGTTGGTACTAAGTCCCCTGAGAACTGTACGGATATTGGATTATCACTTGTAGCACCATTTCCACCGCTACCAACACTTACCTCAACCGCTGTAATAACGTCAGTATTTGGCCGGTAATTATATGTACCACTGCCTACATCAACATCTGTACCCTCAGCTTCAAAGGATAGGATTCCTATTCCCAAATACTCAAGGATTTTTCCATTATGGACTCTTTCATTTTTACTGCCCGTCCAACGCTTTACTCCCAGCTCCTTTTTCTTTAGGAAGATTGACAGAGGCAGATTTTTATGGGAAAAGGATACAAACTTTGCCCTTAATTCTCCACCAGAGGTTTCCGTACCTCCAAGTGCCATATCTAACTTAGCTGCTTCATGCGCCGTCATTGCCATATACATAGATTTAAATGTTAAATAAATAACCGGTTCAATGATAAGCTTGTAATTGCCATTGGTCAGTTGCTCATAACTCATACCAACACGAGTTGAGATTAATTCTAATCTTGTTTTATCATCAAAGTAATTTTTTATTTCATCAATATCAGAGTTACCACTTGAACTGCTAACAATAATTGGCATTTCAGTAATGTTATATGCTACTGTCTTCCCATTACTATCAATTGCGTAATTTTCCCTTGATTGCGATAAAGGCATAGATGTTGAATATCCGCTAACTCCCATATATTCCAGTTTAGAATGTTTTCCAAAATGGATTATTGTTTTATTTTCTTTAGATTTTCTGTAGTAATCAATAGTTCTTGTACCCTCTGCTTTTCTTCCTGTCATAGTGTCAATTATTGTGATTCGTACACCATCATCTCCTGAAGAGTAAAAATTTTCGCTAGAACCATTTTGTGTTCCACCTCCGCTACCTCCGCCGTCCATATTGGGATCAGCATATACCTTGGTGAAAGAAAATGTTATTGAAACAATAAATAACACTAAGAAGGTTTTTAAAAATTTTTTAGATTTCATATATTCCTCCAACAAAAAAAGGTACAGTCAATTGACCATACCTCTAAAATTTATTTTTTATCCCCAATTCCCAACATGTATACCACTTGCATCACTATCACCATTCACATCTGGTCCACTCGGCTCAACCTCAAAGAAATCAAAACCCGATGTCTTATCCTTCTCTTTTCCAGAAGAATCACTTTTCTTTCCACTAGAAGTACTTTTCTTAGTGGTATTAGCTTTATTATCAGAAGTTTGGCTTTGAGTTGTTTCTGACTTAGCTGCTTTACTCTTTACATTAACTGTCCTTGATTCAACGGTTTTATTACCAGTGCTGTCAGTTACAGAATAAATAATCTTGTATGTGCCTGTCTTAGTTAGATTTACTTGGGAGCTGTCGATCTTAATACTAGTGGTTACATCACCATCTCTATCATCCGTTGCACTTACATTGTTTAAATAATCTACTTTTGAACCAACATTTACTGTTAAGGCTGTTAACCCTTTAAAAACCGGTGCCTTATCCTCTAATACTGTTACTGTAATTGTTTTAGCAGCTTGATTGCCTGCATTATCTTTTACAGAATATTTTACTTTATACTTTCCTGCCTTATTCATAACGACTTTGCTTGAATCAACAACAATGCTATTGGTTACATCTCCATCCCTATCATCCATTGCACTGACACCCTTTAAGAAATCGACTGTCTCCCCTATATAAACCTTGCTATTTTTAGCGCCTTTTATAACTGGCTTAGTGCTATCAGCAACTATTTCAAAAGTAACACTTAAAACAGTCACATTACTGTATTCATCGGTTAAGATTACTTTTTCTTCAATAAAACCACCTTTTTTATAAGTGTGAACTTCTTTTCCATCCTCAAAGGTTACAGAGACTTTACTCTCATCCTTCACATCTTCTATTAACGTGGATGCGGTTACTTGTTCAAAGGTAAAGAATGTCTTATTTTCTATTACTTTTGCTGACGGTGCAGTTGTATCAACCACATCAACTGAAAAGGATAAATTTTGAATCCTTCCCTTAACATTTGCCTGATATGTCCCAACCTTATCCACATCAACCTCAGATAAGTTTAGCTTTGCATTGTTTATATTACCGGATGCATAGTCCGCAACTTCTGTCTTTAATTGTTCTCCAAGCTCCAATGTATATCTATCTTGGTTAAGCTCCAAGCTATAGTAATTAAATCCACAGATTGCTGCCACTGAAATACTTAATATACCACTCATTATCAGTATCTTATGTTTTTTCTTCATTATTTATATCCCCCTTTTGTTTAATTCCAATTGCCTATATGAACTCCACTTGCTTTACTGTCACCATTTACATCCTCACCACTTGGCTCAACATCGAAAAACTCTATTTTATCCTGCTTCTTCTCACCATCATACTCGTTTTTAATTGTCTCATCTTTCATAGTATTCGGTGATTCATCAATGACTTTGCCCGGAGTAGTTATAGAGCTTTCGTTGTTTTTGCTTTCCTGGGTAGTGTCCGCAACTGTTGTGGTGCTATCACTCTTGGAATCCATCCCTACTGTTTCAGACTTGTTGTTAGTATCATCTTGGTCTTCACTGTTCTTTGAATCTCCAGCGGCAGAACCTGAAATGGTTTCCCATGATACCACATCGTTTGCTATTAAGTCTTCATAATCCATCAAGTCAGATTCTTTAATCTCCTTAACGGCCTTTTTTTCTGCAGGCTCATTGCTTTTTGACTCTGTCTCTTGATCCGTTGACACGATTTCTTCCTGTAAATCATTTTGTTTATTACCGGGCAGACCCTTTTTTATAACTACTACAAGAATGATTGACATCGTTAATAGCAAACCAGTAAAGATGATTGCCTTTTTTATAGTTTTCTTCTTATTATATTTATCGGACTTTTTTAGCAATATTATAACCCTCTTTCTTATAAATTTTTACTTTTAGGTTAAATATTCCCAAATTAATTATATCACATAACGAGTAGGCTGACAAGTATTTTAATGTCTTTTTATTCCAATATAATTCATTTGGGTTTATTTACTCTATTATAACTGTATCATGCTTCTTATGACTTTTCCTCTTTTCCTTCACCTTAGAATGAATATTATCAATTAGCCAAAGTAATTTACCATAAACATTCGGCATAAATGCTTTAACAACACCGCATACCAGTAGAAAAATCATTAAACGTTCCGTACTTTCTTCTCCATTAAGATACCAATGAAATGTTATCTTATATCCACATTTATAAAATAGAAAACAGCTTATAACAAATAGGATTGACTCGACAATTTCATGTACCGTTCCACTTCTCTTTGCCAGACAATATCTTGAAAGTACATAATACGTTAGTATCATCACTAAGAAAACTTTATTAAAAGCAATATAATCCGCAAAATTAAATTTTATGTTCCCATAGCTAGGGTTGTTTAATCTTTCATTAAACATTATCAATAAATAGATCAATAAGGTTGCCCAATAATAATTACCTACCTTATGACAGATGTTGATACCCCTTCTATATAATTCATTACCATTTCCATTCCTACCAATCAGTTTTGGCATATGCTTCTCCTTGTTTAATGTTTTGGTGTATATGCCGTTTTTACCTTAAGAGGTATCTCGGCCTGTGTTATCTTAACACTCGCAAAATAAATGGGGATCTCCATGGTTATCTCTCCTTTCACTTCATATTTCCCACTGGTAGAAGCACCACCTTCCTTAACCTGTACTTCGATGTCTCTCAGCGTATACTTGTCCTTATCGCTCGTATATCCTCCATCGTCACGCTTAAGTACCAGCAGTTCCTCCAGTTCTTCCCCTACACTTCCATAGTCATTTAAGCTTATCCACTCTGGCAGCTCCCCAAGCTTTCCACCCCCTCCTGAGCCGCCTTCATATACACCGCCTATGAAATCCTCTTCCCGAAAGCCTGCGTATACTTCATTGTAATTTTCACTGGCAACGGTAAGGATTGCTCGTTCATAAGCGTCACGGATATTGTTTGCCACCATTTGAATCCTGAGATATTCAAATGCTACGGAAAAGAACATCATGGTAACTAAAAAAAGAATCACAGCTTCCATTAAGCCAGATCCTTTCTTCTCCCTTATTTTTTCTTTCAATAACTGAATCCATTTTACTTCCAATAAGCTTCACTCCTTGCTTTTGCAGTATTACTTAAGGTAATTGGAAAACTGCCAAAATTAGAAAAACCCATATCATACTCCGTTGTTACCGTTACTACGATTAAATCATTTAACTGTATCTTTTCTGTACCGCTTATAAAATTTGTACCATCTAATGATACTGTGACCTCTCCAATCTCTGTTGCAATACGATATTCCTCAATCTTATCCTGTACCGTACTGTTATAGATGCCTTCCACAGATATTATCCGGCTAATGTTGCCGGCAAAAGTATTTAGTTGATTTTTCAGTATTAATACTGGCACTGCCTTGATTATAAATGCCAGCGCAAGGGAAAAAACAAGAACACCGATTACCATCTCCAGATAGCTTGAACCACTTTTATCCTTAACGATACACTTTAGCTTCTGCATTATTTTCATGTCATGCTCCTTTTCTGCTATATGGACATAGCTGCATATACTGCAAGAATGGTTATGTACATTACCATCATACAAATAAGCAGTGCTAATATATATTTCTTAATCTTACCCGGCTGTTTCCCG
>Ga0160506_100298_pt1 | contig 10792 bp, 9 predicted proteins | sample DID2874_E49MG_FD_108204 | JGI IMG/M metagenome (GOLD analysis project Ga0160506, IMG submission 108204) | Enriched chicken feces microbial communities from UW Madison campus, WI, USA - DID2874_E49 MG | ecosystem: Host-associated > Birds > Digestive system > Large intestine > Fecal | place: USA... | reverse complement strand
CTCACAGTTCCAATATAGAATCTATGCTTGTTTGAGACGTTTTCGATATGGAACTTCGTTATCTGCGCTACTTTGTCGCCGTCGCCGAGGCGCGACATTTCACTAAAGCGGCAAAAGAACTTGGTATCTCACAGCCGCCTTTAAGCCAACAAATTCAACGGCTTGAACGGGAAATTGGCACGCCGCTTTTCCGCCGTTTAACGCGCGGCGTTGAGCTGACGGAAGCGGGGGAGTCGTTCTATGAGGATGCCTGCCAGATCCTCGCCCTGAGCGATGCGGCGCTCGAAAAGACGAAAGGGATCGCCCGCGGACTGAACGGTCGGCTGGCGCTGGGCATTACCAGTTCTGATGCCTTCCATCCGCAGATCTTTAGCCTGCTGCAGCAGTTCCAACAACGTTACCCGGCGGTAACGCTGCATCAAATCGAGGGCAATATGGCGACGCTGATGGGGGCGCTTGGCGAAGCGGAGCTGGATATTGCTTTTGTACGCCTGCCTTGTGAAAGCAGTAAAGCCTTCAATCTGCGTATTATCGATCAGGAGCCGATGGTGATCGCGCTGGCGCGTTCGCATCCGCTGTCGTCATGCGACGAACTCGCGCTCGAGCAGCTTACCGACGTGGCGCCGATTCTTTTTCCGCGCGAAGTGGCCCCTGGCCTGTATGAGCTGGTGTTCAACAGCTATCTGCGCGCCGGTATTGACGTGCAGCGAGCCTATCAATCATCGCAAATATCGTCGTCGCTCAGCATGGTGGAAGCCGGATTCGGCTTTGCGCTGGTGCCGCAGTCGATGACCTGCATCACGCTACCTGGCGTCAGCTACCACCCTTTGGCGGGCGCGCCGCTAAAAACCGATATTGCTATCGCCTGGCGACGCTACGAGCGTTCGCGCACGGTGAAGCATTTTCTGGCCATGTTTTAACCGGCGAGGTGACTTATTCAGCAGCTATTGACGTTTTATACTGTGTTTTAAGAAAGATAAACATTGGCGGCGGTCGGGCCACGCAGTCCGTTGACTCGACGAAATTCGACGCGGATGCCGGGGCTGATTGTGGTTGGCTCGCCGGGCGATAGTGCGGAAATATGAACCTGTACGTCTTTGCGACCATCGGAGGGGATGATCAGGCCTTTGCCTGTTTTATTATCAAATGTTTTGACAATACCTGTCATTTTTTGGAACAAATAAATACCTTTTAAATATGAAAACCGGCACGACTATACAGTAAGTGAGTGGGAAGTCTATGCAAATCGAAATAAAACCCGCGCTTGCGGGCTTTTACTTTGCCAAAAAAACGCCATCAGCGCTGGCTGATTATTGTGCAATCATGCGCAATAATCGGCTTCTGACAAGGGATAATTAAGCAGCGGTTTTTGCAGAGGACTGGAAAAATTTATGGCAGTAGGGGCAGATGAGTTGAGCACCTTTTTGTACTCGGCTGAAGCTGTGTTCTGAGTCCTGAGAGCAGTTAGGGCAGGAACATTTTACGAGATAATTACGGCGAGTTTTAGCGTCTTTGCGTTCTGACATATGATATTTCCTGAGTTAAGGGCTTACGACCATACAGCATTGCGCCGCAAATAGCTCTAACTCATTCTGCATAGCGCGTAAATGAGAGAACTCAGGAACCCTATCGCTGGCACCAGTATGAGAAAAATCGTTTCGTGGCCGCAGGCGGTTAAAGAGTAAGTTTTCCCCCATATTTTTGTGATTAACATCACCATTTAAAATCAATGTGTTATTTATCAATAAGTTAATGGTAGATGATTTTTTCGCGCAGAGAACAATTTTCTCCATTATTCGCGGATTAGAGGGAAAATAGGTAAGATTTTCTTCCGCGCCTAATATACATTTTAATGGTGGTCGAAGAACGCAAATCACGATGTTGATGATTATATGACCGTTTATTTTTTGGCTATTAAACGGAGTTTTGGCGGAAGTCTTACGTGCCAACTTCGCTGACCACGTAAATAAAAAATCACGATATTTTATGACTAATAATAGTTTGAGTATATCCTATGAAAACCAGAACTAAAGATATTGCTACCCTGGCCGTTCATGCTGGAAGCCAATCCGATCCGGTAACCAACGCTATATTTACCCCGATTGTCACAGCCAGCTCTTTTATCCAGCCTAACCTTTATGAAGGCGGCGATTTTTGTTATTCCCGGGTTTCCAATCCAACGCGTAAAGCTTATGAATCCGCACTTGCCGAGCTGGAGGGGGGGATATATGCCACCGCTACCGCATCGGGAATGGCGGCCACCAATATCGTGATGGAACTATTGCCCAAAGACGCACACATTATTGCGATGAAGGGCGTCTACGGCGGAACCTGGCGGCTGTTTGAGAAATTAAAAACGCACACCACCGGCGCCACAATTTCCTATATCGATCTGAACGATGAGCAGAGCCTGATGGCGAATATTCAGGAAAACACCGCCTTAATCTGGATTGAAACGCCGACCAATCCATTACTTGAACTGGTCGATATCGCGAAAGTGTGTCGTATTGCTAAAGAACACGCCATTACCACCTGCGTTGATAATACCTTTGCCAGCGCCTGGAACCATAAACCGCTTGAAATGGGGGCGGACATGGTCATGCTCTCCACCAGTAAATATGTTGGCGGACATTCTGATTTAATAGGCGGCGCGGTTATTACCAATAATGAAGCGCTCGCCTCGAGGCTCGATTTTATTAAAACAACGATCGGCTCTATTGCCTCGCCCTTTGATGCCTACCTTGCCCTGCGCGGTATGAAAACGCTGGATTTGCGCATGGAGCGTCAGTGCAGTAATGCCCTGCGCGTGGCGGAATATCTGGAAAACCATCCGGCGATTGCCAGCGTCTATTATCCGGGGCTGCCGTCGCACCCTCAGCATCAGCTATGCAAGAAGCAAATGCGTTCGGGCGGCGCGGTAGTGACCGCGACCCTGAAGGGAGACATGCAGAGCCTGAAACGCTTTATCGGCGGTCTGCACTATTTTGTGCTGGCGGAATCGCTGGGCGGGGTAGAGAGCATGATTAACCATTCGGCCTCAATGTCCCACGGTTCGATGTCAAAAGAGGAGAGGGAAGCGATTGGCGTTTATGACACGACGCTGCGCTTCTCCGTCGGCATTGAACATATCGATGACTTACTCCAGGACCTGGATATTGCCTTCGCCGCTATGGACCTCAAACAGGATAACCATCATGCATGATTATGGCATCTGGACGATAATTACTCCGCTGGTCACCATTATTCTGGCGATTCTGACCCGCCAGGTGATCCTCTCTCTGCTTACCGGTATTTTTGTCGGCTATGCGGTGATTCACCACAGCATTATCCAGGGCGTTGGCGGCACGCTGAACGGAATTATTGAAACCTTTGCCTCCGCCGGTAATGCGCGAACGATTATTTTTATGGTGATGATCGGCGGCATTATGCGGCTGATTGTGGTCACCGGCGGCGTGCGAAAGCTGGTGCAGTTTCTTTCGGAGAAAAATGATTTCGTCACCAATAAAAAGTCGGTCCAGCTACTGGCGATGGTGGTGACATCGTTAATCTTTATCGAGAGTTCGATAAACCAGCTGATTGCCGGCGCATCAACGAAAAACCTTGCCCGGCGCTATAAAGTCTCGCCGGAAAAGATGTCCTATATTATCCAGACTTCCTGCGTGTCCGTTTGCTCGTCGGTGATGATCAACGGCTGGGGAGCGGCGATGATGGGGGTTATCGGCGTCCAGATTGCGCAAGGCTACCTGACCGGCGAGCCATTTGAAGTGCTGGCAAGCTCGATGGTCTGGAATACGATGGCCTGGTTTTCATTAGCCTCAGTGCTTTTTTATATCCTCTCCGGCTGTAGCTGGGGGCCGATGAAAAAGGCGGAGGTTAAGTTTGAAACGGTCCAGACGGAAATAGAACAAGAGCATGGCGAAGAGGAAGCGGACCCGGTGATTGACCATCCGGCCTGCAACTCATTGCTCAACTTCTTTATTCCAATCCTTTCCACCGTACTTATGGTGCCGGTAGTGCTATATATCACCGGCGAGGGACAATTCTCCAAAGGCAGCGGCTCCATGTCGGTCTACTCCGGCGTCATGTTTGGCACCGTCGTCTCTTTTATCTGGTTTCGCCTGCGCGGTATTCTGAACGTAGAAAACTTTTTTAAAGAGCTGTATATCGGCTACGCCAGTATGGTGAAAATCAGCTCAATCATGATTCTGGCCTTCCTGATGGGGCATATTTCGGCGGAACTGAATACCGGACAGTATATTGCTTCGATAACCTCCGGCGTTATTCCATCCGGCTTTTCGATCGGCTTTATCTTCCTGATTGCCGCGGTGATGTCGCTGGCCACCGGTACCTCCTGGGGAACATTCGCCATCATGATTCCAATTGGCGTCCAGCTCGGCGTGTCCTTAGGCATCGATCCGCACTTTATGATCGGCGCGGCGATTTCCGGCTCAATCTTTGGTGATATGACTTCGCCTATCTCCAGTGATGCCATCGTGGCATCGATGGCGACCAACTGTGACCATATTGAACATATTCGCACCCAGCTGCCTTATGCGCTGGTGACGGGCGGGCTGGCGCTCATTGTTTATTTAATTGTCGGCTTCACTCTTTAACTCAATATTCTCAAAGGATTTGCTATGACTAAGGCTATCGCGACAGAAAATGCGCCGCAGGCAATTGGCCCCTATATCCAGGGCGTGCGCAGCGGAAATTTTATTTTTACATCTGGTCAGCTACCCATCGATCCGCAAACGGGCACTATTCCCGAGTGCGCCGAAGGCCAAACCCGACAGAGCCTCGAGAATATTCAGGCAATCATTGAGGCCGGCGGCCTGACGGTCGCCAATATTTGTAAGATGACTATCTTCGTCAAGGATCTGAACGAATTCGCCGCCATTAATGATGCCTACGCGGCGTTCTTCACCCAGCGTAACGCTTCTTTCCCGGCGCGCTCTTGCGTAGAGGTCGCCCGGCTGCCAAAGGACGTTAAAGTAGAAATTGAAGCTATCGCCTGGCAGGGATAACTCACGCGAAAGACGGCTCAACGGCGGCTTATTAGCCGCCGTTTTTATATCAAGGAGAGGGCTATGTCGGTAAAACATTATCTCAACAGCTTAGCGCGCGTCGTGCTGGTTGGTGGCGTCACTCCCGTTCAGCATCTGCAGCGGCTGTCGGAATATTTGCAGCGCGATATCTCTATAAAACGTGACGATATTTCGCATCCTGGCATGGGCGGTAATAAGTTCAGAAAGCTTGAGTTTCTGGCGACAGATGCCATCAGTAAAGGCCAGCGATACGCTGGTGACCGCCGGTGCGGTTCAGTCGAATCATGTACGGCAAACCGCAGCGGTAGCCGCACATTTGGGTCTGAAGTGCGCAGCGCTGCTGGAGAATCCCATTCAAACCGCAGAGCCTAACTATCTCTGCAACGGCAACCATCTGCTGTTTAGCCTGATGGGCTGCGAGTCAGAAAGGGTTGCAGAGCTTTACGATTCGGATGCGCAGCTGCAGCAGTTCAGCGAGCGGCTTTCGGCAGAAGGGGCTAAACCCTATATTGTTCCCGTCGGCGGCTCAAACGCGCTGGGGGCGCTGGGCTACGTTGAGTACGCGCTGGAGATAGCGGAGCAGTGCGAGCAGATGTGTGCAGTCCGTGGTGGTGCCCTCCGGCAGCGCGGGGACGCATGCCGGACTGAGCGTGGGATTCGCCCATTGCCTGGCGGAGGTCGAAGTCGTGGGGTGACCATTTCGCGCCTTGTTGACGATCAGGGGCCCAAAGTGGCGAAGCTGCAGGGCGAATTATCCGCAATGCTGGGCGTAACCACACTGTCGCCATTGACGCTATGGGATGATTACTTTGCGCTGCGCTACGGCATGCCGAATACCGCAGGGATGGAGGCGGTAGCGTTGCTGGCGCGTCTGGAGGGGATCATGCTTGATCCGGTCTATACCGGCAAGGCGATGGCGGGCCTGAATGATGGCGTGAAAACAACGCGTTTCACCGGCAGCGGGCCGGTGATGTTTGTCCATACCGGCGGCGCGCCGGCGCTCTTTGCTTACTATCCTCGCGTCTGAACAACGACGTTAACCAAAAATCGAACCACGCCCGCGCGTGCATGCCGGCGTGGTTTTTTTTACATGCTGCGGCGGAGGGGCAGTGGACGCTTTACCGCCGGACAACGCCCGGCATCCATTCGTCCAGCGCCGCGTCAAACCTAATAACGCTTGTGCGCCATGATTTCGATAATTTGTCGGTCGGTATGCTGCATGGCCCGACCGGCGATGGCGCAAAGATTACGAATGGAGTTTTCCACATCGCGATCGACGATACCGTCGTTGCCGGAAACAACCGAATTATCCAGCGCCAGCAGAACCGCTTTCCAGGCGGAAGAGATGCTGGTGGACACTTTCATTGCGCAACTACCGGAAGCGCCATCGCATATGATGCCGCTGACGTCGCCAATCATGTTATTAACCGCCATGGCGATGGTGTCAAAGCTGCCGTTCATCAGCCAGATAATCCCCGCCGCGGCACCCATTCCGGCGGTGGTGGTGGCGCAGAGGGCCGATAGCCGCGGAAGTTGACAGTGAATATAAATGGCGACCAGATGTGATAGCGCCAGCGCGCGGGCCAGCTGCTGCTGACTGGCGTGAAGACGCTCTGCGGCCACGACCACCGGCATCGTGGCGGTGATGCCCTGGTTGCCGGAGCCGGAGTTGGTCATCGCCGGCAGCGATGCGCCGCCCATGCGGGCATCCGACGCGGCGCTGGTGCGGTAGAGGATCTCGTTAAACATATCATCGGAAACCAGTCCTTTGTCGACCTGGCGCTTTAGCGTCGGGCCGATATGCAATCCCCACTCTTTGCTCAGCCCTTTCTTTGAAAGGGCGTTGTTCATTGCGCCAGCCTCGAGCATAAATTCCAGCGTCTGCGCAGGCGCTTCGCTAACGAAATCATAGATCTCGCGCAGCGAACTGTGGGCGACCTGCGCCAGCGGATCGCGGGTGGGAGCGGCGTTCGCGCTTGCGTCCTTAACAAACAGAGGCTCACCCATTTTCTCAACCGCCACCACGTTGGTGTGGTCGCCGGTGATGGTGACCGTCGCATGCTGGTCGCCCGCGTAGACTTTGGCGCGAACGTACAGAATCTCGTCGCAGGGTTCCTGTAGCACCACGCGCACGGCGCCAACCTCAAGTAGCGCCCTGGCGGCATCAATTTCCCGACGGGTGGCCTTGTTAAGCACTTCCAGATTCGCCTGCGGGTCGCCGGCGATAGCGCCGAGAGCCGCGGCGATAGGCAAGCCGGTCATCCCCGTACCCGGGATGGTGACGCCCATACCATTTTTCATCAGATTCGGCGAGACCGCAGCTTCGATCCGCACAATCGCGCCAGAGAGCTGCTGCGCCGCCACGGCGCAGGCGAGGGCGACAGATACCGGTTCGGTACAGCCTAATGCGGGTTTCACTTCCTGTTTTAATGCCTGAATAAAAAGGTTCCATTTAGCACGATTTTCCCGGTGTGACATGACTGAGCCTCTGGAGCGGTGCAGAAAAATGGCCATCGAGGGGATGACTTTCTCCTCGACATTGATTTGCGCCTGCGGGCCAGAAAACGGCGCGGCTCGCAGGAACGATAATCAAAATATTACCGCACTCAGCAGAGAAAAAAGTTGCACGTTCAATTTGTAAAATAGCGCTTTGGGAGAAAATTTTTCTTTAAAAAGCGCGTTGCAAACGGCTTTATGGCGAGGGCTGCGCTGGCGGGATAAAAAAACCGGCAGAGTAGCCGGTTTGGTCGTTAGATCTTACAGGCGTCGCCGCAGTCATCATCGGCCACAATGGCCTGCGCTTTTTTATCGGCATCTTCAAGTCGTTCAGCGTTGCGCTCTTGCGCTTCTTCCAGTCCGCTAAAAACCAGGTTATCGAGATCAATTTCCATGCGTTACCCATTTAAGTTCAGTGTTGACCGTGTGCAAGTATAGGCAAAACGGCAGGCGGATGCACCCGGCCTGAGCCCCGGTAGCACATAGCGGTAAGCGCGGATGTTTTATTGCGCAAGGCGAGACGAGAAAAGGCGTGGGCGGCGACAAACAATAGTTGAGCGAATATTTCATTTTTAGCCATCAAATTGTTGAATGTTTATCACGCTATTTGTTAAACAAATCGACAACGAGCGCCACACTGGCCATTGACTTGTAAAGATTATGCTAATATTGCCGTGCTTATGGATGTATCTATGGATTATGGTCAATGGTATCGACAACCGCAGTAGCCGCCGTCAAAGAATGGCGGAAACATAATAAATTTATTTGTCAGGTTAAACTCAGCTATAAAAAGGTACTGCGTAAATGCAGAGAAATATCTTTAACCGGAGGGAAATACAAAGAATATCAGACATTATGCGCCAGCTATGCTTGCGCGAAATTAACGGGAGCCACCGAGGGGCTGGTTAACTTTGAAGATAAACCCTTTAAAGCCTATTTAAATAAAAAGATGTCAAAAAGAGCGAAACTCGATATCGCTCATGGCGCTTTGAATTTTATAGAAAAAAGCTTTCGTCCCGAGGCCTTGCCGCAGCTGTATGATATGGCGAACTTTGGCCGTACGCTTATCGCCATTCCGCTGAAAAACGGTAGCAGTATTGATGTGAAGCTCCTGGCATCGCCTTTTCAGGAGGAAGGGGAGCTCATGCTGTTAATGTTCCTTGGTGATAAACGCGTCTACAGTATCTGTTTTTCCTGCACTGACGATGGCCGCGCCTGGATTGGCGGTATTCAGGGAGGGAAAGATATCGATAATGAAGAGGTGAAGGCGCTGACGAAAGAGCTTCACGGCACCCGTCCTAAAAACTTAATTATCACTCTGCTGTACGGTTTTTTAGCCTTTTTCAATATCAAGGAGATCTATGCTATCGATAGTGATTTTCATGTTAAAAGCGACAGAGTAAAAACTCGTTATTCTGAGCTTTGGCTGGAAATTGGCGGCGAGAAGCATCGACGCGGCTGGTATAAATTACCGCCAACCGAGATTAAGAAAAGCCTGGAAGAGGTTAAAAGTAAGCACCGTAGCCAGTTTATCAAGCGTGAAGGTCTGAAGGAGCTGGCGCAGTTGGATCTTGCCGCCGCGCTAGGCGACATCTGCCTCTGCCGTAACGCCGGATAAGCATAAAGTGAAGATTGTCGACCCGCAGGGGGCTGCGGGTCGACAATCGTTTTGCCCTTCATCTTTCCTCGCCTCAACTCCGCGCGTTCAGCCTTACAACCGCTTCATCTGATAAATTAGTTTTATAAATTAAAATATTTTAAACATTTCATGCGTGATGGTTTTACATTATTTTTACAAATACATATAATTCCTTACGTTCTTCGCTCTGCCTGAGAGCGTCCAACCAACATGATATGCGGTCTGTGCCCTTATCGGTCTGATAAGGCGCTGTTTATATAAGATGTTTTGGTTTTTTCGACTGACGTCGTATGGGATGAAATATGGACGAACGACAAGGTAGCGGAAGGGGAATTTTCTTCACCGTCTACCGATTACTCTTTGTATTACTGAGCTTTGGCATTGGGCTCTTTTTCACCATCTGGGGGGGCAAACTCCTCTCGCTGGGCGGCAGCGCCTGGTATCTGCTCGCCGGTATTGCTTATCTGCTTATCGCCGTCGGCTATCTCGCCCGCAGTCGATATGTCCTGCCTTTTGCCATTCTGACTTTTCTGTTGACCCTTGCCTGGGCGCTGTATGAAGTGCAGCTCAGTTATTGGGGACTGATCCCACGACTGGTGGTGCCTGCGCTGATGCTGATGCTGGCGCTGTGGCTGTCGGCGACGCTGCCGATGCCGCGTACGCGGGTACGCTACGCCAACTGGAGCGCTTCGGCGATTTTCCTCGTGCTGCTGGCGACGCTGGTCTCGGCCTTTTACCCGCACGGCGGTATCCATAACGGCGTGGTGAAAGCGAGCGACGACAAAACGCCGACCCTGGCTGCCAGAAGCGATAACTGGGCGTTCTTCGGTCGCGATGCCTCCGGCACCCGTTTTGCGCCGTACGAGGACATTACGCCGCAAAACGTCAAAAACCTGAAAGTCGCCTGGACGTACCATACCGGCCGGCGGCTTACCGGCGCCGGGATTGGCGTCGATGAAAATACCCCGCTGCAAATTGGCGATACGCTGTACTCCTGTACGCCGCTGAACGTGGTCACCGCGCTGGATGCGGATACCGGTAAAGCGCGCTGGCGTTTTGACCCGCACGCGCAAACCGCCGAGCACGTCACCTGCCGCGGGGTTGGCTATTGGGATGCGCAGAGCGATGATTCTCTGAGCGCAGAGGAGAAGGCCAGCCCGTCGCTGCAGCAGTGTCCGCAGCGTATCCTGGTGTCTACGGTCGACGCCCGCTTGATCGCCCTGAACGCCAAAACCGGCGAGCTGTGCGATGACTTCGGCGACCACGGTAGCGTTGATCTGAAACAGGGTATGGACAATACCGAAAACAGCAAACGCTACCATCCGACCTCAACGCCGGTGATTATGGGGCATATTGCGGTGCTCGGCGGCTGGGTGCGCGATATCGTGCACGGCGAACCCTCCGGCGTGGTGCGCGCGTTTGACGTCCGTACCGGCAAAGTGGTGTGGGCGTGGGACGTCGGCCAGCCGGAAAACGTGACCGATCCGGTAAAAGGGCGCGTCTACACTCTCGAAACGCCGAACGTCTGGACGGTGCCGGGCTTTGACAAAGAGCTGAATCTGATTTATCTGCCGACCGGTAACGGTCCGCCGGACTACTGGGGCGGCGATCG
>Ga0160506_100295_pt1 | contig 10945 bp, 14 predicted proteins | sample DID2874_E49MG_FD_108204 | JGI IMG/M metagenome (GOLD analysis project Ga0160506, IMG submission 108204) | Enriched chicken feces microbial communities from UW Madison campus, WI, USA - DID2874_E49 MG | ecosystem: Host-associated > Birds > Digestive system > Large intestine > Fecal | place: USA... | reverse complement strand
TCACCTTTATTTTGGTGATTCCCCCTACTTCCAACCTCTAGACTTATGGTTTCGCAATTACCTAACTTAATTTATAGGATTAGGTTGTCAACTCTCATTGTGTATCAAAACAATTTGCAAGTTGGGCACTCACCAGTTCTCCATAATAAAGGTATCTATTAGCTTAACAATAGCCATGGAATCTTTATTCTTCCAAGGAAGTAATCCATGGGAATCAGAGTAAATCACCTGAAAGGCGCCTCTTAATTCTTCCATCTCATATACCGGCAGAACATAGTGATTGCTCCCAAAAGCTTCATTATTCTGAATCTGATGGTCATTGATATGTTCCCCATATTTTTCAAGTCTTGTAACTGCAATGACTTTTTTACCGGCATTTAAAGCCTTCATAATCGAGCCGGAAGCGCCATGGCTAACTACAATGTCCGCCCCTTCCACCCGTTCTGTAAATTCCTCTGGGGATATAAAATCTTGATACTCAAAATGTTTTGGCCTGTAGGAAGAAGTACCAATCTGTGCAAACATAGATTCAGTAATAGTACCATCTTCATATAACTCATCCAATTTATTAAATAAGCGGTCAAAGGGGTAATTACGTGAGCCGACTGTTACAAATATCAATATAAGCATCCTCCATATACTGCATTTTTATAATATTTTTTCTGAGTTTCCCATTGAACAATAAATAAATCCGAATGTTTCTCCATTCTTTTTCCCGCAACTGTGGGCATATTGGCACGTCCAAAAGTCTCAATAAATATAAATTTTTTATGAAATAGAACCGTCAAAAGATAGAAGGGATATGCCACCATAGTACCTGTTGTGATAACAAAATCCGGGCGTTCTTTGAACCAGATAAAAATTGCATATGCTGAATTCCACAGCATTTTTGGAAGCATTCCTTTGTCCTTTAAATCCGTCTGTCTCATAAAATAACTACCAAGGGGAGCAGGAAACTGCGTCTTTTCCGTAACAAAAAATCCTATGTATTTATCTGCCAAAGGCTTTAGTTTTTGTAACTGCTCCCAATGTCCCCCGGAGGAGGATACAAAACAAAGCTTTGGGATGCGATTATTATTTTTAGCTCTATTCATTCTAACTCCCGTCTGTATGCTAAGTGCTAACAGCACTTGCACACGTACAAATCAGGAGGTTGAAAAAATTTCTTGTTTTCTCAACTAACTCCTATCTTAAGATTGCCTGCGCTAATGCTTCAGTGTATGTCTAAATCTGCTTATATTGGTGAGGGCTTCTCAGTCATTTCATTCATTTTGCTTATTTTTCTTTACAATAATACGCTCTATACCATTTTGAAAAACGACGTAACCCTTCCTCTAAGCTTGTAGCTGGTTTAAATCCAAAATCTTTCACTAAGTCCTCCACATCTGCATAAGTCTGGTACACATCGCCGGGCTGCATGGGCAGTAGCTCTTTCCTTGCAGGTTCTTTTATTATTCCTTCCGACAGAAGACATTCTTCAAGAGTATCCACAAAGTGCAGTAATTGTTCCGGCTTATTATTACCGATATTATAAACCTTGTATTTTATGCCTTCTTCATTAACGGACGGAGTCTTCTCTATCACTCTCACAATCCCGGTTACAATATCATCAATATAGGTAAAATCACGATACATATCACCATAGTTATAAATGGGAATCTTCTCTCCTTGTACCATTTTATTAGTGAAATCAAAATAAGCCATATCAGGTCTTCCGGCAGGGCCATACACCGTAAAAAAACGCAGACCGGTAGTAGGAAATTCATAAAGTTTGCTGTAGGCATGAGCCATTAATTCGTTGGATTTTTTTGTTGCGGCATAAAGAGAAACCGGATTGTCCACCGTATCATATGTACTATAGGGTACCTTTTTATTGGAACCATACACAGAGGAACTTGAGGCATAGACAAAATGTTCTACCGGTGTATTTCCCGTATCATAAGAATGGCGGACAGCTTCAAGAACATTGAAAAAACCGACTAAATTACTTTCTATATAAGCTTCCGGATTTGTGATAGAATACCGGACACCAGCCTGTGCTGCCAGATTCACAACTACATTAGGCTCATAACGCTTAAAAAGCTGCTGCACCATATCTTTATCTGCAATATTTCCTTTCACGAAAACAAATCGTTCCTTTGTGTACAATTCTTTTAGACGATATTCCTTTAGGGCTACCTCATAATAATCATTCATACTATCAATTCCAATAACTTTGACAGTTTCATATGTGGTCAAAAGAGCTTTTGTTAGATAGGAGCCGATGAATCCAGCCGCTCCAGTAATTAAGATTGTTTTACCAGATAACACAGTAATCCTTTCTTCTTTTTAAGGTATGGTATCCACATTACCTTTAGATAAGAATATGTAATTATAAATATTTTCGAACGGAGATATCTATAAGTTGATATTATAAAGAAGGATTAAAGAATTGTCAATATTTTACTGTTAATTTTTAACATAATAAAAACCCACCTCCGAATACGATTTAATGTTACATAATTCGTATCTTCGGAAAGCGGGATATTAAGAGAATATATAAAGCTACCTATAAGGTGTCCGTGTTTTTTTCAAACACAATATTTCTTTGGATTAATCTTTTCTTAATAAGTCTATCAAGTAAATAAGTAATAACAGCAATAAGCGGTACTCCTAAAAACATCCCCAACGCTCCTGCATAAGCACCACCTATAGTTATTGCAAATATAATCCACAAGGGTTTTAGTCCGGTAGATTCACCAAGTATTTTAGGACCTAGATACAGACCGTCAAACTGTTGAAGGATTAATATCATAACTGCAAATATCAAGCTTTGAATAGGATTTATTAATAGGTATATCACAATACCCGGTACCGCCCCTATAAACGGTCCAAAATAAGGTATCATATTCGTAATCCCCACAATTACACTAATTAAGATTGAGTAAGGTAGACGCAAAATGGACATGATGATAAAGCACAAAATACCAATAATAAGGGAATCAATAAACTTACCCACAATAAATTTATTAAAAATACTTGCACATTCTTTTCCTGTTTCAATAAAGCCCTTTGCTCTTTCCACTGACATCATGGCATAGATAAGTCTTTTGGCATTGAATTTCAAATTCTTCTTATCAAGAACCATGTAGCAAGAAATCACGATGGCTAACAGGATATTCACAAACATCTTAATAATTGATACAGAAAACAAATAAAGCTTTGGTATCATACTGCTTAAGAGCTGGGTTCCCTGTCCAATCAAATCAGGTATCATATTTTCGATATACGTAACCACGGCTTCTAAATTCAAATTGGGATATTTATCATATAAATTTGAGAAAAAGTCGTATATTTCATCATACATCTTATTTTGATTGGCTAACAAATCAGATATACTTTGTATCAACTGAGGGGTTACATACAAAAGAGTTATAGTTAATCCTCCAATAACAAGCAAATAAGAGGTAAAAATGGATAAAAATACTCGTAGCATCCTTGACTTTATTTTAACTACATTCTGCAAAAAGCTGTGAAGCTTTACTACCAGCGGATTAATGATAAATGCAATGAAAAATGCAACTAAAAAAGGAGAAATGGTATTCAAAAAGCCGCTAATTACTTCTTTGGTCTGTTTCATATTAAAGAACAGGTAGATGACAAAGGAGCCGATTATTATGACCATGAGGGCATAAAGACTTATGGTTAAATAATTTCTATTCGCAAATATTGGCTTTTTTTGATGGCTCGCAGCTTCCTGCCCCTTTTCATTTGGAAACTCTGGCTGCCTCTCTTCTTGTTGTTGCTTTTGTCCTTCCCGTTGTCTCTTGTCTCCATTCTGAGGTTTTGTATCTGCTGTAATTCCCATAAATGCTCCTTTCGTTGATGCTTTATAGTAATTATACAGAGTATAGAGGGGGAAAGCAATTAATTAAGTCTAAAATTATGTCTTTTTATATACTATTTTTTCATTTGTCTTTTAACAGCTTACCGATGGCTTTCTTAAATTCAATATCTAAATCCATTACCACAGACCTGCTATCATAAGCCTGCCTGGCATTCACTGAAAGGATAGCTCCTGCAATGGACGCAGGTGTCTGCTCCTTATAATAATATATCAGCCGTCCCATTGGTGAAGCCTCTATGGATTCTATCTGTCCTGTAACCACCTGTAAACCATTTGATAAATACGTAAGAATTTTAGAGGGAAAAGAGGTGTTACAGAAATGTTCATGGGCTTTGTAGGTGCTAAGTCCAATCTGGCATTTTTGCAGGAATTGAATATACTCCTCCCCAACCAGTACACCTTCATAGGTTAGTGCTGCCGTGGCATTTTTCCTTAGCCTCTCTATTCTTTGTGTAAGTTCTTCAATCTCTGTCCGGGAACCAAAACCTAAAATGTGCACATGATAATTAGCAGGTAAATACTTTGCCGCATAAACTGCTGCCAAGGCACCACCTTTTCTTGGATCTAAGGTACCGGAATACACTACATGAATCTTATTATCCCTAAAGGAAACCTGTCTACTCTTTTGCACGGTGTAAGCACCATAAATAATGGCTGATGGCCTTCTATTTTTATTAAATCTTTTATTTAGCTCATAAGAGGCGAAGAGAAGTTTATCCGCCTTATCTATCAGATGATATTCCAAATGCTTCATAATAGGATTTACATGCTGTAAATCCTGATATATTTCCTCTACTTCAAGAATTAAAGTAAAGCCCTTTATTAATTTTGCAACTTGTACCGGAAGTATTAACGGAATGGAATGATAGACTATAATCTGTTCTTTTTTATGAACATAAAATAATAAATAGATAAATAGCTGTATGAGTGAATATAGATACTTAAAGCCACGAATGCACTTGAAGCTGGAACTGAAGGTGTGAAAGAGCGTTAGTTCGATGTTATTTGATACCTTTTTTGTATAGCCACGATAAAAGCCTTTTTTATTCCCTGTCCAGGCAGGAGATATAATGTTTACCTTGCAGCCACTACTTGCTAAGGCTTCACTAATGTAATTTATCTTCTGGACTGCTGCCATTGCTGACTGCCGGTTCTGTATGTTGTCCTGTACCTCTGCGTAAAAGGCGATGTATTTGATTTCTCTTTGCAAGACTTCCCACCTCCGAATATGATTGTAGTACGTAATTAGTATATTCGAAAGGTGGGGAAAATTGCAGGTGCTTAAGCCGATTACTTTACTATCTATTGTTCTTTAGCTACGGAGTAAACCCACATCTTCTTCGATTGGTTTATAAGCGTATCATAATCCCACATTTTTTCACTACGTGCAAAACTATTCGGATCATGGATTGTAAATGCATTGTTAACATAGCCAGTGACAACAATAAAATGTCCAGTTTTAGTAAAATCTCCAGGCTTCATACTTAAAATGATTAAATGATTATTCGCCAATTCTTTAATCATCTCATCTTCATTTAATTCTACTTCTCTGGAAGTAAGTCCGAGCTTACTTGCTCCTTCTGTCATAAATGCCCATACTGTTCCATTTTCATTATAATACCCAGAGTTCATACTGAAATCTGACATTTCCTTTGGATTCATAGATAAATCGCCAGAAAGTGCAATGTAAATCATAGCCATACAGGTCGGACCACATCCGTTAATTCCAATTATATTATCACCGTAACCTGAGTATCCCCACCGCTTGTCCCACTGTATTAATAATGGAACCTCACCATAATTAAAATCCTCAGCCGTCAAATCAAAATCTGTAGCTGTATCTTTATTACCTATGTAGTTTCTTACAAATTCTACTGCCTCTTTATTATCTACTGCTAATTGCAGAAGATCTGTTGGATACTTATGATACTTCTTCAATATGACTTTATATTCAGGTATTTCATTCTTCTTTCCATTTAGATACAAATAGTATTTAATCCTGCTGAATTGATTTTTTACTTCCGCTTTATGGGTAATTGCGTAACTAAATCCAGCTATTCCGACTAATAAAATGCCTATTAGAAACAACACATACTTTTTCTTCTTCCTCAAAATCTCCTCCTATACCTAATAAAAGGTATACCTATTTTTCTAGGCCTCTGTAAATCATACATTACTCCATAGTCCAAATTACACCTCAATCTTTTTCTCTAGACATTAATTTGTTGTCTATAGTTATTCCAACAAATTACCACTTCTAATTTCAATAAAACAAAAAAGTAATAATGCCATACCTGGCATTCCAAATAAATAAGGGTTAAACTGCGTGCTAATTCCAAGCGTTACGGCAACAAACGCAACAGCTATAACTTTCTCATTTTTTAGTACATTGCCTAATACATACCATAGTAGATAAAAGAGATAGCTTAACCATAATATTATACCTGTTATACCTATCTTCATCAAGAGTGCAACACCTGTCATTTCGTAGATATACGGCACTTCTTCAGAGCTCCTTAAATAATTTATTGCTGAACTCCCATAACCCCATCCAAATAATGGACGTTCTTTCCAAGTGTTAATCAATTGCTTAATTTGTATCAATCGAGTCTCATTTGATTTCTTCGTTCCAATTAAAATTTGAGAGTCTCTTGATAACTCATCCTCTGTGTTATCATGAATATATTTATCATTTTGAGTGGCGGTTGCAAAGGTTACCGATAATCTTGAAAATACATAATTGTTAAACATTGTAAAGTCTATAATTAGTAACTGTGAAATAAATGAGTGTATAAAAAATAGCCAAATTTATGTTATTTTTAAGGTTGGCTATCAGGGGCATATCATATGAATCCTAGGATTCCATGGCGTGTAATCCTCCAAAATTCTGAATATTGAAAAAAAGCACTACCATGAGTATCACTTAAAATAAACTGAATACACTTATAAGCATTGAGACCATTTGCTTTCGCAGTTTCAATATAAGCGATTAATAAAAAGGTGCCTTGTAGAATAAATAGAAGCCAGTTATTATCTGGCTTACGAATTACCTATGACATTGTTCCTGAATCTCTGGTACCATGGCATCAGGTCATCTAGTAGACTTGGCTCTGACTGCCATTCTGTATCTGGCATATATAGAAGTAAATGTTGCAAGTATGCGTAGACATTTAAGTTGTTTGCTTTTGCAGTTTCGATAAGACTGTACACGGTTGCACTTGATGTTGCACCTTTTGCTGTATCCGCAAAGAGCCAGTTCTTACGGCCAACAGTGAATGGAGCATTTTCAGCTACATTGTTGGAAGTGGCACATCTTCCATCAAGAAGATAGTTCTCCATATATGGTCTATGATTCTTGGCATAGACAACTGCCTTACCTAACGCAGAACCTTTTAATGTATTGAGACTTTCAATCCAACACCAAAAGGCCTCAAGAACCGGTCTTTCTAGTTCAAAACGCTTATGGAATCGTTCTTGGGAAGAAAGTCCCTTTAAACTTTCTTCGATATGGAACAGCTTATCACAATATCTCTACCAATCAAAGCACTGGTCATTGGTGAAGCAGCAGATTTCTTCGCTGGCATGGCTTCCACGAACTTTCTTCATAGGTGTGCCCAACAACCCACAACGTGTGATATTAGTAAGTTTATTGTATCCAGAGTATCCATTCGAGTGGGGCATAAACCTTTGAAATCCTTAAGGAAGGCTACGGCATGATCACCGTTTCTGGATGGTTGATAATCGGAAAGGATGATTGGTGTATGTTCATCCCTTCCTGAACAATAGAGCTACATGCAGGATTTCGTTTACAGGATTCTTCCCCAAAATTACTATACATAATATTTAGACATTATTTTTCCACCAGTCTAAAGTGTTTGTTTTTCTTTATCGGAGTATTTATCAATAGAAGTATCAATATTCATAGCAGCCTTCTCTAAGAATTTACGCTTAATTTCAGGATTTGATTTGGCATAAATTTCGGTTGTCATGACAGATGAGTGTCCAAGAAAATCTCTGATGTATATAAGATTTACACCACTTTCAAGAAGATGCATAGTTTTTGAATGTCTTAGAACATGTGGGTGTATGCTAGCACCGAACAATTCAGCTCGTTCTTATTTTGCCGTTTCTGTATATTTCTTCAAAATATAGGATACTCCAGAGCGAGTTAATGGTTCTTATCGATTATTGGTAAACAAAGTTTGCTGTGGATTCATGATATAATATTTCGCAGTATATTTGCTAATGATAGAAATAACATTAGGACAAATAGGAATAACACGAACTTTTCTTCCTTTACCAGTGACGGTAATCGTGGCAGGTGTATGGAAAGATATATTTCCTAACTGTATATTTATAATTTCCTGAACTCGACACCCAAACTCATAAAGCAGGGATAATAAAGCAAGATCACGAATTCCATTGCGGGTGACAGAGCAAGGCTGCTTTAACAATAAAGATACAGCATCAACAGTTAAATAATCTACGGTTTTAGATGTGCCCTTTTTGATCTTTATATCCAGAACCTGTTGAAATATATCCATATATTCAATTGCATTTGAGGAGGCATATTTACTAAAAGATTTCAGTGTAGCAAGACTCTGGTTTCTGGTAGAAACAGTTACATTCCTCTCTATTTCTATCCACTCAAGAAAACCGAGAATATTTTCTTTGTAGAATATTTAAATACCAATACGTCCCCTAGGACATAATTGATTTTTATCTGCAAAGTTAAATAATAATACAAAGGTATCCCGATAGGATTTAACAGTGTTTTCAGTATAGCCAGCGATCTTTGGAAGATAATTTGTAAAAAAGGATGTGATAAGAGCTGTTAATGATGAATTCATGATTCTACCTCCGGAAAGATGATATCTGCTTGAGCCTGTGTATAATGAAGAACCGTTATGAAGTAGTGTTTTGTCAAGCGAAGATAGTATTCAGTTGATTCACTGCCTTTGTGTCCCATATATGTACTGAGTGCAGGCAGAGAGCAATACGGATCCAATCCTTCATCAAGATTAACGTCTTCTGTTTTTAGACGAACAGTCTCACCTATACGTGTGCCACAAGCATAAAGGGTGCGTAAGATAGCAGAATATACATGAGACGTATTTACAAATTTATTTTTATTTGGTCCAATCCAGTCTGCATATTCAAATATACGATATATTTCTCTTTTAGAAAATATATATGGAGTAAAGTCTTTGGACATTAGATAAGAGTAGCAGGATATATATACGCATCATACCCTTTTCGTTTTAAGAAAAGGCCGTATTGGCGTACATAAGACTGATTCCCATGAATAGTTCTGGGACGTGAAGAAGTAAATTGACTTAGATAACCGTCAACATTTTCTTTCGTGAGATTTAATACATCTTTACTAAAGGAAGTTGAAGTAGTGCCTGAGAATAAAAGCTTTACCGCTCTTAGTGGTTGAAGAAAGAGATGAAATACTTTGCATAAAATCAGCTACATGATTATGCTTGCATTGCGCAAAAGATGTGATGCCTCTATCGCCAAGATAATTGCACAAAGCAGTGATTGTTATACGCTTACTACGGATGGTATCAGATGCTTGATTTTTAAATTCATCAAGATCTTGATATTGGATAATGATACTTTGGAATTGTGGGTAGCGTAAAATGATTTTTGAGTTTTTGCACAAAAGTTAATTCTCCTTTCAAAGAGAATATCGCTTAAAGATTATGTAAAGTTTATAGATGAAAAATTGAATAACAAGAAAAGTAGCTAATTACTTTACATAATAATTGGCTTTTCATAAGATGAGTTATGTATAGCTATACATAATTCATCACAATGGATGATATCTCGTTTCAGTAGCTGTTCCCGCAAATATCTAATATTGGAATAAAAGTAATCCTGAGAGCAGCGGATGATCCAGTAGTCCATCGTACTTCTCTTCAGAGCAATACCAAGGTTCTCTCAATCTTTCTCCTGACGGTACAGTGGCATGCTGTTGACGTACTTCTGATACATTATATTGGCAACCGCGCTTGGCGATGCAAGTGAGTGGTTCATTAAGGACGTTGGTGTAGGTGCCTTCTCTATATATGGTTTGTCCGTATGCTTACACATGGGACATTCATAAGCGATACGAACATAACGTACGATTCTTAAGTTTGCAGGTATGTATTTCAATTCGTCACGTACGATTTCCTTCCCAATGGGCTTCAGGTCAGAAGCGCATTGCAGGCAGTGCTGGTTATCTTTCGGAATCTCACATAGAACTTCACGAACCGGAAGATCCTTTATGATCTCTGCACGTTTGGCTTTTGCATTTGTCCGGGTATAACCGTCCACATCTCTTGTGACTGGCTCCGGTGCAGGGGAACCCGCCAGAGTTTCTGCCTCATTGAACAGATACATCTGCCCGTCGATTTCTTCCTTCGCGGCTTTCTCGCTGGAGGGCCCAAACTTCTCCTTTCGGAGTAAGAGAACCATTTCAGTGAGATTATTAACCTGTTGTTGAAGGTTGTTTATTGTATTTTCGAGCTGTTCGATGTAAGCATCTTTTGTATCCATTATCGATGATTCTCCTATCAAGCTGATATGTTAATTATACCATAAAATTCGCTAAAAAGCTAGTAAAATAGGCTATTGTAGCCACTTTCATATAACAGAATACTCCCTTTTGTGCTGGACGGATTGCTTTTGGTTGATTGATTTCAAGTCCTTCCATAAGCCAACGAAACTCCTGCCATGTGATATCCCTTACCTGTTCTTCTATCCCAGGCCAGCGGAATCTTCCACCTTCAAGCCTCTTATACAGGAGCACAAACTCATCCTCTTCCCATAGAAGGGCTTTCATCTTATTCGTTTGTTTTCCACAGAACAGGAACAGCTTACGGGAGAATGGATCCATTCCCAAATATGTCTGAACGATGGCGGTAAGTCCACTGATGGATTTACGCATATCCGTGTAACCACACACGATATAGATACCTTGTGCCTTGGTGATGTCGCCTAACATAACCTTTGCAAAACCTTTAATGTTCGCTCAATTATAACATCGGATGCAATGTCCTGTATTTCAAG
>Ga0160506_100292_pt1 | contig 10968 bp, 8 predicted proteins | sample DID2874_E49MG_FD_108204 | JGI IMG/M metagenome (GOLD analysis project Ga0160506, IMG submission 108204) | Enriched chicken feces microbial communities from UW Madison campus, WI, USA - DID2874_E49 MG | ecosystem: Host-associated > Birds > Digestive system > Large intestine > Fecal | place: USA... | reverse complement strand
TTCTTTACCTTTGGTATCGGTGAAGCGCAGATCGACAAACTTCACTTCGTGCTCGTTCAGCATCGTCAAAACGTGTTCAGCGGACATACTTAAACTCTCCCGGATTGGTCATTGTCGTCGTGGTAACGAACTTCTTACTGCTTAAAAGTGGCGTTGTTGCCTTAAAAAATATAAAGCGAAATCTGTGCCAACTTTTAAAAGTACGGTAAAACGCTGTATCATGCGCACCATAGTGCAAAAGGACTGCACCATGATGGAGATAATGCACCAAAATAGTGCTTCAATGTGAACGTTGAGCACCATTTTGGTGCAATTTTTATTACGGTGCCCTTTTATCGCTCCGTGAAAGCGGTCACAAACAAACTCTGCAATACTTGTTTGCGGAGGATCTTTGTGATCCTGTTCAGTCCTTCGCTTAATACGTGTACAATAACGCGCTATTTCTAATGCCTGAGGCAAAGTTGTGATCGAAAATCTGCGTAATATCGCCATCATCGCGCACGTCGACCATGGTAAAACTACCCTGGTTGATAAGCTGCTACAGCAATCCGGTACGTTCGACGCACGTACTGAAGCACAAGAACGTGTGATGGACTCCAACGATTTGGAGAAAGAGCGTGGGATTACCATCCTCGCTAAAAACACTGCAATCAAATGGAATGATTACCGTATCAACATCGTTGATACCCCAGGGCACGCCGACTTCGGAGGTGAAGTTGAGCGTGTTATGTCCATGGTTGACTCTGTGCTGCTGGTGGTTGATGCCTTTGACGGCCCGATGCCGCAGACGCGCTTTGTTACCAAAAAAGCGTTTGCTCACGGTCTGAAGCCGATCGTGGTCATCAACAAAGTTGACCGTCCGGGCGCGCGTCCGGATTGGGTTGTCGACCAGGTATTCGACCTGTTCGTTAACCTCGACGCGACCGACGAACAGCTGGACTTCCCGATCGTTTACGCTTCCGCGCTGAACGGTATCGCGGGTCTGGACCACGAAGACATGGCTGAAGACATGACCCCGCTGTACCAGGCGATTGTTGACCGTGTACCGGCGCCGGACGTTGACCTTGACGGTCCGCTGCAGATGCAAATCTCCCAGCTCGACTACAACAACTACGTTGGCGTAATCGGCATTGGTCGCATCAAGCGCGGTAAAGTGAAGCCGAACCAGCAGATCACTATCATCGATAGCGAAGGGAAAACCCGTAACGGTAAAGTCGGTAAAGTACTGACTCACCTGGGTCTCGAGCGTATCGAGAGCGACGTAGCCGAAGCCGGCGACATCATCGCGATCACCGGTCTGGGCGAGCTGAACATCTCCGACACCATCTGCGACCCGCAGAACGTCGAAGCGCTGCCGGCACTGTCTGTTGATGAGCCGACCGTATCTATGTTCTTCAACGTCAACACCTCTCCGTTCTGCGGTAAAGAAGGTAAGTTCGTTACCTCTCGCCAGATCCTGGACCGTCTGAACAAAGAGCTGGTGCACAACGTTGCGCTGCGCGTTGAAGAAACCGAAGACGCCGATGCGTTCCGCGTTTCTGGCCGTGGCGAACTGCACCTGTCTGTTCTGATTGAAAACATGCGTCGTGAAGGTTTCGAGATGGCGGTTTCCCGTCCGAAAGTTATCTTCCGCGAAATCGATGGCCGTAAACAAGAGCCGTTCGAGAACGTGACGCTGGACGTCGAAGAGCAGCACCAGGGTTCTGTCATGCAGGCGCTGGGTGAGCGTAAAGGCGACCTGAAAAACATGAATCCAGACGGCAAAGGCCGCGTACGTCTCGACTACGTGATCCCAAGCCGTGGTCTGATCGGCTTCCGTTCAGAGTTCATGACCATGACTTCCGGTACCGGTCTGCTGTACTCCACCTTCAGCCACTACGACGACGTTCGTCCGGGCGAAGTGGGCCAGCGCAACAACGGCGTACTGATCTCTAACGGTCAGGGTAAAGCGGTTGCGTTCGCACTGTTCGGCCTGCAGGATCGCGGTAAGCTGTTCCTCGGCCACGGCGCTGAAGTTTACGAAGGTCAGATTATCGGTATTCACAGCCGTTCTAATGACCTGACGGTAAACTGCCTGACCGGTAAGAAACTGACCAACATGCGTGCGTCCGGTACTGACGAAGCAACGGTTCTGGTTCCGCCGGTTAAGATGACCCTGGAGCAGGCTCTGGAGTTCATCGATGACGACGAACTGGTAGAAGTTACTCCGACGTCTATCCGTATCCGTAAACGTCACCTGACCGAGAACGACCGTAAACGCGCTATGCGCGGTGCGAAAGAAGAGTAATTACCCTTCTTGCTGCAAGCTAAACCCCGCCACAACGGCGGGGTTTCTTTTTGGGCGCTTTTCACGCCGTCGATAGTCAAACCTCTTCTTTCCCGCTACAGTTAATCTTCAACGGCGCGGAAGGAGACAAAAATGCTCTATATCTTTGATTTAGGTAATGTGATTGTCGACATTGACTTCAACCGGGTGCTCGGAACGTGGAGCGATTTGACCCGCATCCCGCTGGCGACGCTAAAGCAAGACTTTGTTATGGGCGATGCCTTCCACCAGCATGAACGCGGGGAGATCAGCGATGAAGAGTTTGCCGCTGCAATGTGTCATGAAATGAACATGCCGCTGAGCTATGAACAGTTTGCCCACGGTTGGCAGGCCGTTTTTGTCGCCTTGCGTCCAGAAGTCACCGACATTATGCAAAAACTTCGCGACCAGGGGCACCGCGTGGTCGTACTCTCGAACACCAACCGATTACATACCACTTTCTGGCCAAGCGAATATCCACAAGTGCGTGCTGCCGCAGATCATGTGTATCTTTCGCAAGAGATGGGGATGCGCAAACCCGAAACGCGTATCTACCAAAGCGTGCTGCAGGCGGAAGGATTTTCGCCGCAAGACGCGGTTTTTTTCGACGATAACGCCGATAATATAGCTGGGGCTAACCAGTTGGGGATCACCAGTATTCTGGTCACGGATAAGGAGACCATCCCCAACTACTTTGCGAAGCAGCTATGCTAAAAAGCGTTCATCAAAAAACCAAATACCATACCAGGCCGCTGGTGGCCTGGCTTAAGCTGCTGTGGCGGCGAATTGAAGAAGACAACATGACGACGTTGGCGGGGAATCTGGCCTACGTGTCTTTACTTGCGCTGGTACCGCTGATCGCCGTGGTTTTTGCCCTGTTTGCCGCCTTTCCGATGTTCTCCGACGTCAGCGTGCAGATCCGCCATTTTATCTTTGCCAACTTCATTCCGGCGACCGGGGATGTCATTCAGGGATATATCGAACAGTTTGTGGCGAACTCCAGCAGGATGACGGCCGTCGGCGCCTTTGGGTTAATTGTCACCTCATTACTGCTGATGTATTCGATTGATAGCGCGCTGAACACCATCTGGCGCAGCAGTCGGACGCGGCCAAAAATCTATTCATTTGCGGTCTATTGGATGATCCTGACTCTCGGGCCGCTGTTGGCCGGCGCCAGTCTGGCAATCAGTTCCTATCTTCTCTCACTACGCTGGGCCAGCGATCTCAATAGCGTCATTGATGATGTACTCCGTATATTCCCGCTAATCTTATCGTGGGCGGCGTTCTGGATGCTTTATAGCATTGTGCCCACCACCCAGGTACGCAATCGCGATGCGGTAATCGGCTCGCTGGTGGCGGCACTGCTTTTTGAAGCCGGTAAAAAGGCTTTTGCTTTATATATCACCATGTTTCCGTCATACCAGCTGATTTATGGCGTGATTGCGGTAGTACCCATTTTGTTTGTCTGGGTTTACTGGACCTGGTGTATCGTCTTGCTTGGCGCTGAAATAACTGTCACTCTCGGTGAATACCGCAAACTCAAAAAAGAAGAAACAGAACAACCATGATTGCATTAATTCAACGCGTATCCCGTGCAAGCGTTACCGTGGAGGGTGAAGTGACGGGTGAAATCGGTCCGGGACTGCTGGTGCTGCTGGGCGTCGAGAAAGACGATGACGAACAGAAGGCCAATCGTCTGTGTGAACGAGTGCTCGGCTATCGCATTTTCAGCGATGCCGAAGGCAAAATGAATCTTAATGTCCAGCAGGCGGGCGGCAGCGTGCTGGTAGTTTCGCAGTTTACGCTAGCGGCCGATACCGAGCGCGGCATGCGCCCGAGTTTTTCCAAAGGCGCGGCGCCGGACAGAGCGGAAGCGCTGTATGAATACTTTGTTGAGCGCTGCCGCCAACAAGAAATGAATACTCAGACCGGGAGATTCGCTGCGGATATGCAGGTCTCGCTGGTAAACGATGGTCCCGTGACCTTTTGGTTGCAGGTATGAGTCAGCTTCCGGGCAGGCTGCGGGTAACAAAAGAGAGTACAGCTATGTATCACCTTCGTGTACCGCAAACAGAAGAAGAGTTAGAAAGCTATTATCAGTTCCGCTGGGAGATGTTGCGTAAGCCGCTGCATCAGCCTAAAGGGTCGGAACGCGACGCCTGGGATGCCATGGCGCATCACCAGATGGTCGTCGATGAAGAGGGCAATCTGGTTGCCGTCGGCCGGCTTTATATTAATGCGGAGAATGAAGCCTCGATCCGTTTTATGGCCGTTCATCCTTCCGTTCAGGATAAAGGTTTAGGCACCCTTATGGCGATGACCCTTGAGTCAGTCGCCCGTCAGGAAGGGGTGAAGCGGGTGACCTGTAGCGCCCGTGAAGATGCGATGGAGTTTTTCTCTAAGCTGGGCTTTGTGAACCAGGGGGAAATCACCACGCCGACAACCACGCCGATTCGCCACTTTTTGATGATTAAACCCATTGCTTCACTGGACGACATCCTGCACCGCGGCGACTGGTGCGGCCAACTGCAGCAGGCCTGGTATCAGCACATTCCGCTGAGCGAAAAGATGGGGGTGCGCATTCAGCAGTATACCGGGCAAAAATTTATCACCACCATGCCCGAAGCGGGGAACCAGAATCCGCACCATACGTTATTTGCCGGCAGCCTGTTTTCGCTCGCTACCTTAACCGGCTGGGGGCTAATCTGGTTAATGCTGCGCGAGCGGCACCTTGGCGGCACGATTATCCTTGCCGATGCGCATATCCGTTACAGCAAGCCGATCAGCGGGAGGCCGAATGCCGTGGCCGATTTGGGCTCGCTAAGCGGCGATCTCGATCGCCTGGCGCGCGGGCGTAAGGCTCGCGTGCAGCTTCAGGTCGAACTGTTCGGTAACGATAAGCTGGGCGCCGTTTTTGAGGGAACCTATATCGTACTGCCCGCGAAGCCGTTCGGTTCGTATGAAGAGGGCGGGAACGAGGAAGAGTAACCCGCCTCCGGCATTATTATTGGCCTGGCGTTTGCGTACGCCAGGCGATATCGCGCATCGCCTGCTTTGCCGTGAGGCTTATCCCGCCTAACTGAAAGAAACCGTGAATGACGCCCAGATAGCGCTGGCAGGTGCTTTCTATCCCTTGTGCTATTAACCGCCGGTACAGCGCTTCTCCCTCATCGCGCAAAGGATCAAATTCGGCCGTCAGGATATGAACCGGCGGCAGCCCGTTAAAATCTTCGCGCCACAGCGGACTGGCTTCCGGATGGGTAGCGGGTGTGGCCGCTAAATACATTTCGTAGCCGCTAAGCAGCGTATCCCGGGTAATGATGTAATCCTCGCCGTTGCTGGCGTAGCTTGCCATGCTGGCGGTAGCGTCGAGCATAGGATAAATCAGGATAAGCTGCGCAGGTTGCCATACTCCCGCCGTTTTCAGGCGTAGCGCAGTGACCAGGGCGAGGTGGCCGCCGGCGCTGTCGCCGGCCAGCGTGATGCGCGCGGCGTCAACGCCAAGCCGCTGCGCATACCGATAGATAATGTTGGCGCCTCGTTCCGCATCATCGTGCGCCGCCGGAAAAGTGTACTCCGGCGCCAGACGGTACTGCACGGCGATCACCCGGCACCCACTGAACCAGGCAAGCTGGCGCAATTGGTTGTCATGGGTGGCAAAGCCGCCGCTCACAAAACAGCCGCCGTGGTAATACACAATGGTGGGTAGCAAGCCGTTGCTTTTTGGCGGCGAGACGACGCGCAAGGTCATGCCATCGAGCGTGATGTCTTCAACCTGTACACGCGTTTCCGTTGCCCCAGCGAGAACGGCGCTGGCGAGATAGCCGTTTCTCCGGTCATCAATACTCTGTTCTCGTGCTGATGGCCGCCCCGCAGCAATAAACTCCTCAACCAGCGAAGCAATACCTTTTTCCAATGTCATGGCAAGTCCCTTTTACTGGATTAATATCCAGTGTTATAGCCTGGTTTTTGCGAAAAAGATATACCGAATAAAGCCGCGATCGCATTGTGGAAAGCGGCTCGCAAAAGCGTATTTCTCAGCAAAGATCTGCTTCTTCTGTTGAACAATATCTGGAGAAGCAGGATCGGGATAAGGAGAGCATTTCCGGCGTGGTCACGCCGTATGAATGATAACGAGCGACCTGAGTCGCCCGTTATAGGTGCGCAGAACTTACTCCCCTTCGCCGGGGAACATGAACGGGTTAATTGAGCTTCTGGCGAAGCCTTCCTGTTCCATGCGAGCATCGAGTACCAGCGAGGCTAAATCGTCGGCAACGGCTTCGACTTTCGGGTCTTTCTCCTGATACATAATCTTCAGGTAGCTCCCGCAGTCGCCGCAGCTTTCGGCTTTCACCGCCGCCTGCTCGTTATCCAGCGACCAGTAGTGCAGGTCGCGGCTCTGTTCGCAGTTGCTGCATTTTACGCGTACCACATGCCATTCGGTTTCACACAAGTTGCAGTGCAGATAGCGCAGCCCCTGAGTGGTGCCGATTTGCACGATGCTGGAGACCGGCATCGAGCCGCAAACCGGGCAGAACTGGCGATGCTCGCCGTATTCGGCGCGCGCTTTCCCCGGGATCAGGCTGGCCATTTGCGCCCAGTACAGCGACAGCGCGGCCCAGATAAACGGCGCTTTGTCGCTGCTGACCGAGGCGAAATCGGAAGCAAACAGCGCGCTGGCCATCTCTTCCAGTTCCGGCCCGGAAGCTTTTTCCAGGTTCTCGATAACCGACAGCGCCGGGCCGCTCATCTCAGGTTTCAGCTCGGCGATCAGTGAATGCAGCAGCTTGTGCCAGTGTTTATCACGCGGTAATACGTGAATATCCAGAGGCGGCTTGCCCTGATCGTTGGCCTCTTTAATGCGGGCAGTCAGATCCATCTGCAACGGATGGTCGTACAGCACCACTTCCTGCGCATGAGCGATCAGCGCGGCAAAGCGCAGGTAATCGCCCAGCGGGTTGTTGGCGGCCAGCTCGCGCAGGCGCTCTGCGCGGCGGTTATAAAGATTCTTCAGTCTGGGGAACAGTAGCGGCGGAATTGCTTCCGCCGTGCGTTTCTCGCTCGAACCCAGCTCGTCTTGCGGGATTATGCGAATACTCATGCAGTCTATTTTTCCTGTTTCTGGCGGACTTCACGGTACCAGCGCGGGTGATGTTTCTTCGCCCACGTTTTGGTAACCCAGCCTTCCACCATCGCGGTAATGGTGCCTTTCACCCAAAGGGCGGCGTAGATATGCACCATGATAACCACAATTAACGCGACTGCGGCAAAAGAATGCAGCATCAGCGCGAATCGGATCACCGGGATTGAGAATGCAGGCGCAAAGTACGGACGCCAGATGATCACGCCGCTTACCAGCAGCAGCACCAGGAAAATAATCGCCGCCCAGAATACGCATTTCTGGCCGAAGTTATAACGCCCGGTATCGCCTACCTCCTCGTTGACGACGATCTTACGAATATTCTTCGCCCAAAAGATATCATCCCGATTGATTAGGTTGTGATGCCAGTAACGGAAAAACATGATGATAAACGACGCGAACATCACCACCCCGACGAACGGGTGGAGAATACGCGCCAGCTGCGGCGTACCGAGAATATGCATCAGCCAGTTAAACGACGGGAAGAAAAAGCCTAACCCGCTTACCGCCGCCAGAATAAAGCAGAAGGCGGTTATCCAGTGGTTGATGCGTTCCGGCGCCGTGTAGCGCACGATGGTGTCACGTTTTCTCATTTGCGCACCTCGTCTTTCTCTTCATGCAGGTTGTCTTCTTCTTCATCTGCGCGGTTCGGACCGACGCCGACGTAGTGGAAGATACTGGCTGCGAAGGTCGCAGCAAAGCCGACCGCCGCCAGCGGTTTCCAGATACCTTTCCAGAATTTCACCGTTTGGCTGATTTCCGGATTCTCTGGCAGACCGTGGTAGAGATTCGGTTTATCGGCATGGTGCAGCACGTACATCACGTGGGTGCCGCCAACGCCAGCCGGATCGTACAGACCCGCCTTGTCATAACCGCGGGTTTTCAGTTCTGCGACGCGCTCGCCGGCCAGCGTTTTCATATCCTCTTTCGAACCAAAGTGGATAGCGCCGGTCGGGCAGGTTTTCACGCAGGCCGGCTCCTGGCCGACAGTCACGCGGTCTACGCACAGCGTACATTTGTAGACGCGATTGTCTTCCGGGTTCAGGCGCGGTACATCGAACGGGCAACCTGCGATGCAGTAGCCACAGCCGATACACTGCTCAGACTGGAAGTCGACGATGCCGTTAGCGTACTGAATGATCGCGCCTTCTGACGGACAGGCCTTCAGGCAGCCCGGGTCAGCGCAGTGCATGCAGCCATCTTTACGAATAAGCCATTCCAGCTTGTCGTTTTGTTCCACTTCCGAGAAGCGCATGACCGTCCATGACTTGGCGGTCAGGTCCGCCGGGTTGTCATACACCCCGACGTTGCTACCCACTTCGTCACGAAGGTCGTTCCATTCAGAACAGGCCACCTGGCAGGCTTTACAGCCGATACAGGTGGTAACGTCGATAAGCTTCGCCACTTCCTGCTGGTGGTCCCGCGCCTGAGGCGCGGGAGTGAAACCGTTAGTCGCGGAACGACGAATAATATCTTGCGATTGATAAGCCATAAGTCGTCTCCGTTACACCTTTTCCACGTTCACGAGGAAGGCCTTAAACTCCGGCGTCTGCGTGTTGGCGTCGCCGACGAACGGCGTCAGCGTATTGGCGATAAAGCCTTTTTTCGCCACGCCTTCGTAGCCCCAGTGAATAGGAATACCGATGGTATCCACCTCTTTACCGTGAACCTGCAGCGTACGAATACGCTTGGTCACCACCGCCTTGGCTTTGATATAGCCGCGGTTAGAGGAGACCTTCACAGTATCGCCGTGGCCGATGCCGAGCTTATTCGCCAGTTTTTCGCCGATCTCCACAAACTGTTCCGGCTGCGCGATAGCGTTAAGCAGCGCGTGTTTGGTCCAGTAGTGGAAGTGCTCGGTCAGGCGGTAAGTGGTGCCGACGTACGGGAACTTCTCGGCCTTGCCCATCTGCTCGAGATCGCCTTTAAAGACGCGAGCGGCCGGGTTAGAGACCACGTTTGGATGCAGCGGGTTAGTCCCCAGCGGCGTTTCAAACGGTTCGTAGTGTTCCGGGAACGGCCCTTCAGCCATCTTATCGATAGCGAACAGACGCCCCATCCCTTCAGGCTGCATGATAAACGGACCGACGTCGCTGCCAGGGGCGGCGGCGCTGTAATCCGGAATATCCACTCCGCCCCATTTCGCGCCGTCCCATTTCAGCAACTGACGCTTCGGATCCCACGGTTTACCCTGCGGGTCCGCGGAGGCGCGGTTATACAGAATGCGGCGGTTTAGCGGCCATGCCCAGGCCCAGCCCAGCGTATTGCCGAGGCCTGACGGGTCGGCGTTATCGCGGCGCGCCATCTGGTTGCCTTCCGGCGTCCAGCTACCGGCGAAGATCCAGCAGCCGCTGGAAGTCGTGCCGTCGTCGCGTAGCTGTGCGAAGGAGCTCAACTGCTGCCCTTTCTTAACGATTACCGCGCCGGTTGCCGGATCGATGATATCCGCCAGCGCTTTACCGTTGCTTTCCATCGCCACTTCTTCAGACGCCGGCTCGTGCGGCGTGGAGTAGTTCCACGTCATGTTAAGCACCGGCTCCGGCGTTGGGCCGCCTTCTTCGGCATACATCTTACGCAGGCGGGTGAAGATACCGGCGAGGATTTCACCATCGGTCACGGCGATCCCCGGGGCGTCTGCGCCTTTCCAGTGCCACTGCAGCCAGCGGCCGGAGTTGACGATAGAACCGTTTTCTTCGGCGAAGCAGGTGGACGGCAGGCGGAACACTTCGGTCTGGATTTTCGCCGGATCAACATCGTTGGACTCACCGTGGTTTTGCCAGAAGGTGGACGTTTCGGTGTTGAGCGGGTCGATGGTCACAAGGAACTTCAGCTTCGACAGGGAAGCCACTACCTTGTTTTTGTTCGGGAACGAGGCGACCGGGTTAAAGCCCTGGCACATGTAGCCATTCACTTTGCCCTGATTCATCATCTCGAAATACTGCAGCACGTCGTAGCTCTTATCCCACTTCGGCAGCCAGTCAAAGCCCCAGCTATTTTCCGCCGTAGCTTTATCGCCGAAGAAGGCTTTCATCATGGAGACGAAGAACTTCGGATAGTTGCCCCAGTAGTTCACCTGATCTTTCAACAGCGGTTTTGGCGTGTTGGCGCTCAGGTAGGTCTGCAGGTCGGCCTGTTTTTCATTAGGCAGCGACATGTATCCCGGCAGGCTGGTTGAGAGCAGGCCAAGGTCGGTCAGACCCTGGATGTTGGAGTGACCGCGCAGGGCATTGACGCCGCCGCCTGCCATCCCCATGTTGCCAAGCAGCAACTGGATCATCGCCATGGTGCGAATGTTCTGCGCACCGATGGAGTGCTGGGTCCAGCCGAGGGCATACAGGAACGACGCGGTTTTATCGTGCGCGCTGGTTTCTGCAATATATTCGCAAACTTTAAGGAAATCGGCCTTCGGCGTACCACAGATGTTTTCGACCACATCCGGCGTATAGCGGGAAACGTGCTGTTTTAGCAGATTCCAGACGCAGCGTGGATGCTGCAGCGTGGTATCGCGTTTGGCGAAGCCGTT
>Ga0160506_100290_pt1 | contig 10989 bp, 11 predicted proteins | sample DID2874_E49MG_FD_108204 | JGI IMG/M metagenome (GOLD analysis project Ga0160506, IMG submission 108204) | Enriched chicken feces microbial communities from UW Madison campus, WI, USA - DID2874_E49 MG | ecosystem: Host-associated > Birds > Digestive system > Large intestine > Fecal | place: USA... | reverse complement strand
TGTGGGCAAAAAATGCTATGGAAACTCAAACTGTAAATTAATTACCTCACAATGAGGTTTTTTGTGTAAGGAATGAAAAACCGAATGAAGCCTCATGTCTTTTGGGCAGATAGTGCCAAAAAGACATGAGTTTCTTCATTCTATCTATTTCTCTAATTTAGAATTGGGCAATTGGGAAATTCACAATTCTCTGTTTAAAATAAGAAAATTCCATGGTAAAAGAAACTCTAGTAGTTCGTAGTTTACAAAAGAACTTTATTTAATTGCCATAATAAATACTTGGCAAGGATTCCATTCATCCCATAATGTGGGGAAACACTCGAATTCGTTAAAACCGATTTTTTTGTAAAAACCTATGGTCTTATCGTACTCTTTATAGCATCCTTCTTTTACTGTCTTAACTTGTATAAATGAATACCCCTGGTTTTTTGCATATGTATAAAATACTTCAAACAATTTCTTTCCAATGCCATGTCCATGACTTGTCTGTAATACTCCCATAACATAAATCTCAGACGTAGCTTTACCTGTCTCTTTTAAACTGATAAACCCTATTGCTTTATCTCCTTCCATCTCTGCCCAAAAAGGTAATTCTTTGCTGCATTCTACATATTCTGCCGTACTATCAGGCAGACCAAACCACTCCGGCAAATCAGCCAATATAGTACTTGCTATTACTTCTTTTTGCCTTTTATCTTCAATTACAACAATCATATGTCACTCCTTACATCTATACATTTAAGTTAACTTAAGCTATCCATAGCACTTCTGATAGTCTGTTCATTCAACTGACAATATCTATATCCTTCCACCATAAATTTTTCAATGGACATATTCTGAAACATATTGTATAAGGTATTCAGAATATTTTCTCCATCAATTGAAATCTTGTAAAAATAATCGTATACACATCCCTCATCAAAATAAGGATTTCTGGCTCTTAACCTCTCATCCCTCATAATTATATCCGGAATCATTTCACTAAGAATCCATTTCAAATGAGGGATTTCATACTCACACCAGTCATCTTTAAAGTATTGGTTCCATACCTTAAACCAAACAAAATGTACGATTTCATGCAGAGCTATGCCTAGTGCCCCTCTTTCACTATTTAAATAAAAAACATCAAATGAATTCGATTCTAAATATCTTGGACAAACAGGATTTAATGCGATATTTCCGACTATATCATTTAATTCGTCTTTTAATTTCATTTGAAAGGCTTCCTCAAATGCCTCTACAATCACGTTTCTATTTTCCACCCAATAATTATTATAAAGATTTACTTTCTCTTGCATAAGCTGTAGATTTTCCTTATATATAATCTGTAATGTGTCCTTTAAATATTTTCGCTTCTCTTCTCCGTGAACAGAATTTAATTTTTCTTTTTCCACGCTTGGATAGAAGTGAAATAAGGTTTCTTTAAAATAGTCGCCTTGGTCTTCATTTTGTATTTCGAAAATTGAATTTATCATATACTCAAAAGTCGGAACTTTAAACTTTATGTCCATTTGCTTCAGCCTTTCCTGTATTTAAAATTTTTAGGTCAATGGGTCTGTATTCGATTAATTCAAATCCGTTTATAAATAATCTTCTAACAATATCTTATAGATATTATCAACACTCTCATATACAAATCTGTCCATTTCATTCTCAGTCAAATATATATAATCCCTGTCTGAATTGTTATTCTCTTTACTATAGAAGCTTACAATGTACTCTCTTCTTTCATGAAAGGCATCCTTCCTAAAAAAATCAATATACTTATTTTCAAAACCGACTGCACTGCTATAAATAGAAAATGCCCTGAAATTAGGATTCTTTTTTATATAAAGATAATCAAGGTCATACCAATCTTTTTTTAATATTCTATTCCATTCTTTCCTGTCCTTATCATATAGTGGTTTAAATTTACTTATACTTGGTCGCACGATTGAGTCAACCCACATGATATCCGTTAAAAGATGTGTTAAATAACCAAGATAAAAAGAGTTTTGCTTACTGTCGTATTGCTTTCTCTGTGCTTCAGTAAAAAACCGTTCTACGTATTTATGCAGATGAATATCTTTTAAACCATCTGCATCTGTTGTCTTAAAGTGAGAAATATCTCCACTCGGAATAAACGCTGACCCGTCAGCATTTGGGACTCCGCTATCAGGAGCCATATTACCAACTACAAATTCGATGTCGATTAAATCTGATAATTTAGTTAGTAATTTGTCTGCTATTCGTAAATGTACCATCCAAGAAGCCATTATAATACCCCCTTTTTCATTCTGTTAAAACACTAAAGATGTAGACAAAGTCCATAAACCAATTGGCTATGGACTAGTCGGCTTATCTCATCTTTCTTTTAACTACTTCATAATCAGCGTTTGAGCCATTGTTCCACCATTTTATAGTATTTGTCCTTAGGGTCTGTATTGGCATAGTAAAATTCTAATTTTTGTACCGGAAGAATCTTACCGTCTACCTCCACAAGTTCCGTATTCCGATATAGAAAATCATCTGTATCGTCTCCTGGGCAATCTCCATAAAACATGCAACGAACTTTCATCCCTTCAAACATTACATCAAAGTATTTGAATCCTTTAAAACTTTCTATTGCCTTTTTACTGCAACCAAAGAAGTCCTGTATTATTTGCTCCTCTTTCCACTTAAAAGTTAAACATATTTTCTCAAGTTTAAATTCCAATCCATGGGCAAATATCATTGTTTTACCATCTACTTTAAACTTAATTTTGTTTTGATTGAGTTTATCTGCCAGTGATAACAAAATATTCCAATCCTCTTTTTGTTGCATATCTTCTAAATGAATTTGATATTGGTACCTTACATTCTCCATAGGTATTCCTCCTTTTAATTTGTTAGTTTTATTATAACAAGTGTAAATGGGGGCTTCCTGTTCTGGAGAACCTAGATTTGTCAGTACAGACATCTTATTTTCAGCTTCCGTATTATACCATCCGCCTTGAATTTGTATGTTTATCTGTAACGGATAGAATGCTTTCATCTTCGGATAGGCTCTTCTGACAAAGCTTGGTGGGAAACCATGAAACCTTGCAAATGCTTTTGTAAATGCCTCCGGCGTTTCATAGCCATACTTAAATGCTAAGTCAATAATATGTATATTAGAAAGCGTTAGTTCTACTCCTGCAAGTGAAAGTCTCCTGTTTCGTATGTATTCCATTATAGTCATATTGCAAACAATTCTAAATAAGCTATTAAGAGTAGAAACACTCATATAAAATTGTTTTGCAACCATATCCGGCGTTAGCAGTTCCAGCAGCTGTTCTTCTAAATAGTCTATAATGTTCTGTACCTTATCAATTGTAATCCCATCCTCATTCTCTTTATATGATTTCTTTGGCATATATCTTCCCCCTAACTTAGTATTATCATTTTACTTTAGGAAGTACTGATATTCCTGTCATAGAAAGTTTAACTTTGTCAGTATCGTAGTGCTTAGTTATTTTAAACGTTGGATTTTATTATAAGTTCAAGGAAAGACAGCATTTCTTCCACCCTCTTCTCATCATCTACCATATCTAAATAATTATCTATGATTATTTTACTATTTAAACTTATTCTATATTGTAGCTCTTTCAGCTTACCATTATCCTGAATATGAATTAGAGGTATTTCCTTTCCAGATTGGATTTGAAGATTTCTCCTCAAATCCTTTATTTTATGCAGAAGGCCATCCTTCTTTTTAACATCTATGTAAGGAATTATCCCAAGACCGAATTCAAATTTTATATTGTCAGAACCACTTTTATTAACATTGAGTATATCATCTATCTTAATGTGAAACATATCTGCTATAGCGCCAAGAACCTCTGTGTCTGGAAGGGCATTTCCATTCTCCCATTTTGAAACTGCTTGATGTGTTACATTAAGATATTCCGCTTTCTTTACGAAGTTTTAAAATGAAATTTCCTGTTGCCTTATAGTCAATCATAATTAGCTCCCATCTGCGACCTTTTACCGCGTACAAATCAAAGAGTTAAATATCTAATATTTAACATACTTTCCTGGATGTTTAGTCACATTTATTAACTATGTTGACTTATTTTTCTTCCATTTTTTCGTAATTAATTAATGACACATTTATTTTATTTTGCACTTCCATAATATTACCTGTAAATATATCAACAGGAACCTGTTCTTTCAATTGATATTCTGTATCAATGACTTGGCAGCCCAACTTTCTGTAAAAACTATTAGAAGGAGCGTAGTGAAAATTATAAATAACGATTTGTCTTGAACCCAATTTATAAAACTCCCTAAGTAGTGTACTTAGCAGTCTTAATGATATACCTTGTCCACGATATCCAGGCGAAACCCATAATCCATTTAGCTCAAAACCACTTTCAGGCATGCTCTTTGATTCTACAAAACTCCCAAAAGCAACACCTAACATGCTATTGTCATCAAATGCACCGTAGAGCAATCGAACATCATTATTTTCCTCTGAGGCTTCCATCCATTTTGTCCAAAATGTAAATTCCTCCTCAAAATTCAATTGACTTTCGGAACAATGATTTAACTCTTCCGGCCAACATAATAATTTAAGCTCTATAGCCTGTTTCATATCGTTAAAACATAATTTTCTTATTTTTATCATATATATTCTCCCCGTATTGTAAAACTTTTTGATGTCAATTAATATTTTCTCGGCTAGAAAACCTCTCTTTTCCAAAAGATAAATCTATTCAGATAAAATATATTATCACATAAAACCACACTGCTACAACTTAAAATAGTATTATAATTTCCATACTATTGGTTTCTTTATGGATAAATCTTATCAGATATTAAACCAACATACTTTGTACTTATGCATTAAAACTAAGCCATTTTTTTCAGCTGTATTTTGAGAAGCAATATTGCTATCCATACAGTCCCACCATATAGTATAGCCCTTGGAATAAAGGTTTCTCATAAGATTATTTACTAATGTACCAGCTAATCCTTTTCTTCTATGTTGCTCCAAGGTTTCAACACCAATTGAAAAAGTTTTATTATACAAAAAAGATGTAATAGCAAAACTGACTATTTCCCCTTCATTTATGACCACATACCCATATCCCAATCGTAAAAAGTTATTTAAAGACCCCCAAAACTGTTCAATATAATGAATAAGAAACTCCGGGTTACTAATAATTTTGTAATTTTTAATTGATAATATAAAACTCTCATCTATTTGGTGCAAAGAATAAGGTTTTGGCATTACTACTTTATCATTTACTTGTGAATTATCTATATGCTGATACACATATTGCCAGCTTTCCATTATATCCCTGTCTGATAAAGTATCGTTAATCATAGGATACCATTCTTCTGTATCTGCTGAAAACTCAAAAAAATTTAATTTCTTTTCTTTTAGAAAATTAATTATCTCATCTTCAATAAACATTTTCAATTCTTGGTAAAATACTTGATTCGCTTCACATCCCATAAACTGAAAACATTGTAATCCATCTGACCAAACTATGGCAGATACAGGGTTTTCCAGGCTATCAACCCATACTCTTCCGGCATTGTTGCCAACTACAACTCCAGCGAACATCATATCGCTGTAACTATGTATTAAATGATTGGCTAAATTTTTGTCTCTCTTTATTACTTCATACATTAAAATTACCCCCATATTTATTTTTAAATATAAAATTATGTTTCAGCATACCATTTCGAACCCAGTATCCTCCTTTAACAAACTATAGAATTATTTTTTATACCAAATCTTTAATCCATTTAATTGAATATTAAAGATATCGTCATTCATTTTCTCCAATCATTTATTAATTTTAGCAGCATTCCTAATATACCTATATTGTACACTCTCGAAGTCCACTTGTCATTCCCATAAACTTTTAAAAGAAATAAAAGAAAACCACAATGTCAATGATTCATCACTAACATTGTGGTCCATTCTACTTCAGCAACTTCATCTGAGTAATAATTCGATAAATACTTTTTCTGATAAAAGATACTTCTCAGCCAGTTCAGCAATACTTAATCCCTTTAGGTACTCGGCAAATATATCCTTACTCTGCTAATTCAAGAAGTGCATTTCCTATTAAGTCCAATTGTGCAGACCAGGAATAGATATCATTCTGATACATATATGCTTCAGGAAACAACATTATATTGCCAGCTTGAACGGCAGGAAGTGCCTGCCAAACCGGATTATTTACTATAAGCTGATAATTATCATCATATTCTGTTACCAAGATATAATCCCCCATATATTCAGGTAAAGTTTCAAAAGAAAGTGTTGAACCCCAATCCTGGCCAGCTTTTATTTCTCTCAATGCTGACTCTGTGTGAGGAAGCTCTAATGCACCAAATAATATCTGTCCGCCAAGATTGTTACTCCAGCGTACCCCTATTTTATTTTCACCTTGCACCCTGATTACGCTAAAGGTTTTATCATACAGACCGGCTGCTTTTAGTTTCTCTTTATATCCCTCTGCTTTCTCGTAAAAATCCGCAACCAGTTTCTTCCCTTCAGCCGGATCTTTTCCCACTGCTTCTGCGATGAGGGAAAGTTCTTCTTCCATGGTAAGGTTATTAGCAGCAACATAAACCGTTGGTGCTATTTTAGACAACTGTTCATAGTTTTCCTCAAATAGGGTAATGATTAAATCCGGCTCCTCCGCCATTATGAATTCCGGTTCCCATTTTTCCAAAACAGTTACATCTTTTAATAGGTCTTGATAGGCTACTTCCTCAGAACCATAATCTCCAATGGCTAAGGGCGTTACTCCCAGTGCCAAAACATTTCCTACTAAACCACTGTCAGTAATAATTCGTTTAGGATTGACAGGAATTTCAATGTCACCTTTTTCCGTACTAATTATCTTTGTTTCTGCCTGTATGGAAGTTTCAGAGTCTTCGTTTTCCGCTTGATTACTCACTGTCTGAGACTCATTAGAAACTCCTCCATCTGTATTTGGTATCTGTGTTGAGCAGGCTGAAAATAGAGTCATCACAGAAAGCACTGCTGCCACTACTGCTGCTTTGTTTTTAAAATGTCCTAACATGAAATGTGCTCCTTCTATATTTTGTTTGTCTATTCTAACTTGACATGCTACATTATAATTAGAAGCCTCCGGAATTTCCATGTAATCATATTTCTTATCCCATGTAAGATTCTTTCTAAAGGTAAAAGGTGATATTCCTGTAAGTTTTTTAAATGAACTGCTAAGATGAAATTCATCATAAAATCCTGTGAATTTTGCTATTTCACTAAGCGTATAGTCACTTTCAAGGATATACTGTCTGGCTTTCTCCAAACGAATTTTTAGCAGATAACTTTGAAAAGAACTGCCGGTTTCTTTTTTGAATAGTCTGTAAAAATGACTATAACTGATACCAATTTTTTGACATATATCTTGTACTGAGATGTGTGTAGCATAATTCTCTTCCAGATACCGTATTGTTTTACCTACAATATCAGAATCAAATTCTAAGATGCTGATTTGAGCCAATTCTTTATGTATTTCATAGATTAATTGGTAAAATAAAGATTTTTCATAAAATTTTTCTATAGGAGCTGACGGATGCCAATGTTCATACATATTGCATAGGATTTCTGTAATTAAAACCGGATTCTGAGGAGTAAAACAATACTGTCGCTGAAAAGGATTCACATGCTGAAGCAGTTTCTTTAATTCTTCACTGTAAAACTGTGATTCTCCTGTCTTATAAAGGACCACATAATATTCAAGGAATTCACAGGATGGAAAAATAGAAAGTCTCGTGTCTTTGCCACAATGAAAAAGACTAAAATGATTTAAGCGGTAGGCTGTATCTCCAAGCAAGACTTCTGCCCTGCCTGCACCTGTAAAAAGAAAAGCACTACAAGGTAATAAGTAGTCTTTGAGTGCTTCCTTTTGAGAGGTTACCATATGTTTTATATCTATAATGGAAATTGTTGAATATTCTAAAATATGAAATATATCCTCTATTTCTTCTTTAGAATAGATAATATCTTTACGTCTCGTATCCTTCATGAGCGTACTCCTTTGAATATAATGTCCAAATGTTAGTTTTGTCTAACTTTTATTATTATAGCATTATATTCATTTACTGTAAATGGGGAGCCACTTCAGAATTGCCTATTTTTTACCTACTCCAACCTTAGCCAAGGATTTAAAGCCCTTACGGTAATGCCGTACTATACCTACTCCTTTACAACGGGATACCAAAGTTCATAGGTATAATTTTCTTTCGGGAAATCATAATCAAAATATACTTCAACATCTGGAATAGAATTATCTGCTCTTCTGTATCCAGAAGATGGGAACCATTCCCTCCATATACGATTAACTAACTCCATAAGTCCACCCTCAGCTTCAAAAATTGCCCAGGTTGCTTCAGGAATATCAATCTGTTCTAATCCCTCAACCTTAGAATTTTTAGTGGATGCAGCAATGTAATAATCAAAGGTATGCTCACCGTCAAAGTCGGTACACAACCCAAGCAAGCCTTTTGGCACCCCATTTGATTGCTTTATAATTTTGTCATAGGTTTCTTGTGGCAAATCACTCCAGAATTGTGGAACTAAATTTTCTACTGCATCATTTCTGAATGTTTTCTTGACTCCAACTACTTTAAAAGCCTCTTTTTTCTCAATTCTACACTTCATTTTAAACTCTCCGTTCAGTATTATTTGGAAAGTGATGCGGGGATAGGAATTAATAAAAATCTTCCGGCTTCTTGCATATTGAGGTGATACCTTGTGTTGATTTTGAAAAGCTCTGTTAAATGCAGTTGGTGATGAATATCCATATTTCAGTGCTATATCTATAATTTTTTCATCACTGTTTTGCAAATCCAGTGCTGCAAGTGAAAGACGTCGGCGCCTGATGTATTCACTTAATTGTATACCGGTAACAATGAAAAACATATTTGATAAATCATTGCGAGAACAAAATGCCAGTTTAGCAGCATAATCAAAATCAATTTCGTTACTCAAATTTTCTTCAATGTAATCAATAGCCCTGTTCAACCGTATGTTCCAATCCATATAACACATCTCCTTTCCTTCACAAGTATAGCAGGAGAAAAAATGAGAATCCTCTCTTTTGTCATCTTCTTAAGAGAGTTTATGTTTTTCATTCTATAACAATTCTTAGCAATAATTGAGAAATTTACTTTATTATATTTTTAATAGTGTTATTTTAAGTCTCTCATTTCCACTTTGTATAACGATAAATACCCACAAACAAGAGAAGCGATTACTAAAAACATTGGAACAATTACATTACCTCTTAGCGAAAAATCTCCAACTGTTCCGTTCATCACAACAAACAATAGAAATGCGGTGATAATTGCTGCTTTTGAAGATTTCATTGACTTTCCTATAAATAGGGGAATGAAGCCAAGTGTTACCGTTACAACGGAATTCAAAATAATCTGAACATAAAAGCTTATGTTTCCCATATTATATCCTAACGAAAATGATTGGGTAAAGCTTCCTTTCAATGCCACTAGAACAGAATAAATAAGTAATTTGCTTGTTAATAATGCTGCAAAACAAAATAGCCATACAGATAACATTTGAGAAATGATAATTTTTTGGCGCTTAATTGGATAACTGAACATCAAATTCATGGTCTTATTTTTATTGGGCGTTATAATAAAAGAAGACATCATAGCAGCAGTAAATACTAAAAAACTCAAATTTGTAAAAAGTTCTATCTGAAGTGCCATGGTTTCCATTCCAGGTGCAGTATCCGGCACACCGGTAGACGAATCATTGGCAATGCCAAGATAACATTGTGCAAACATAAATATTCCCAATAGAGTAGTTATAATAACAGCTCCCAAAACATATTGTGAAACTCTATTTTTTTTCCATTCCAGCTTAATTAATTTCCACATTTATTTTCCTCCCTCTGTTAATTTCAAAAAGTAATCTTCCAACGACTCAGATTCTACCACCAGTGTTTGAATAGCAATCTGATTATCTGCTAATATACCGGAAAGTTTCTGGGATGAAATGCGGTTATCATAAATGCGGATTTGGTTTTCTCCTATAATTTTAAAATTATGCACATCCGATTTCTCTGCAATTACATATGCTGCCTGTTTAACATTTGGAGTTGTAATCTCAATATACTCCAATCCCATATCAGATATTTGTTTCATCGTTATTTCTTTTAACATCTTACCTTGATGAATGACCCCTATTGTATATGCAATACTTTCAATTTCTGATAACAGATGACTGGAAATAAGTATAGTAATTCCATACTCTTGACATAGCATTGTTAATAAATCACGAATTTGTTTCATACCCGCCGGATCCAAACCATTGGTAGGTTCATCCAAAATCAGCAATTCAGGTTTCGTTAAAACAGCTCTTGCAATTCCTAACCGCTGTCTCATGCCTAATGAAAAGTCCTTTATCTTCTTGTCAGATGCATCTGACAGACACAGCATATCCAATGCTTTTTCCACACAGTTTGGGCTATAATACCCCATATACTCCCGATGAAGTTCCATATTTTCCTTTGCACTAAGATTTTCATAAAATGTAGGAAACTCAATAATGCTCCCCATTCTTTTTAAAACCTCATAGGAATTAGGCTTTAATTTTTGTCCGAATAAAATAATTTCTCCAGAAGTTGGTTTCCAAAGATTTGTCAGCATTTTCATAGTTGTTGTTTTACCAGCGCCATTTGGCCCAAGAAAGCCATAAATCTGTCCTTTTGGAATATGCATATTTACTTCGGAAACAAGTTCTATGCCTTTGACCTTTTTTGTAAGATTATTCGTAGTTAAAATATACTGCATACATTTTGCTCCTTTTCTATTGTTCGTTCACTAGTTTAGCAAATGGAATTTTCAAAACTCTTGAATAAATCTTACAAATTTCTTTCGTATTAATATTCTGTGAATCTTAGTATGTCATCCGGTTAAGCTCCAGGGAAAATATAGTTTTTATATAAGGCTCACTTTCTAAAGTAATTCTGC
>Ga0160506_100289_pt1 | contig 11004 bp, 8 predicted proteins | sample DID2874_E49MG_FD_108204 | JGI IMG/M metagenome (GOLD analysis project Ga0160506, IMG submission 108204) | Enriched chicken feces microbial communities from UW Madison campus, WI, USA - DID2874_E49 MG | ecosystem: Host-associated > Birds > Digestive system > Large intestine > Fecal | place: USA... | reverse complement strand
GAAAGGACCTTGATCGTTTGTTAAAAAAACAGCGCAAAGAAGCAACTAGTGCTGAACAGCTTGATTCACCTTTTTCTTGTTGGTGGAAGTTTGTAAAGGAGTTTTTAAAACATATTGGCTCTGATACAATCGTAGCCCTATCACCTGATTACGAATCACACAAGCGTCTACAGGAAGTTTTTCGTGATACCAAAGCAAGGATTGAAGAGTTGCTTGAAATTGAATCAGATTTGCCACAAGCTCTTGGACGGTTTACGGATGACCAAGCAGTCAGAATTTTAACCATTCACAAAAGCAAAGGGCTTGAGTTCGATTCTGTAATTATAATGGCGGTGGAAAACGAGATTTTCTTTGGTAACCAAGATGAGAATCGATGTGCATTCTTCGTTGGTGTTTCACGGACGAAGAGACGATTATTTTTAACTCATGCTGCACAGCGTGAACGGCCTGCTAATGCCAAACGTTGGGAAGTCCATCGAACTGTTCAATCCGAATATATTGGTTATGTTACACCATTTATTAAACGGTAATAATTAGCAGCGTTCAGCTATTTGTTAAACGCCGTAGTAATTTTGAAAAGACCACTCTCCTCCTCACAGAAAGGTCATGAATAATTACTTAGCTCTACTATATAAAATTAGATCAGCGCTAAGTAAGATTCATATGGTATATAGCAATATACTCGCTACTATGCATAAAGTTACAAATAATATTTATTGTTTAATCATCATCTCTCGTTTCTCTTACAGCGAATTGAATGTTTTTATACTCAGATCTTAGAGAGTCATATTGGGAAGAAACCAATAACTTTTCAGAATTTAATGTAATAACATTGGCATCATGTTTAAATTCATTTAATGCATTATTCTCCATTGCACACAGTATTATCTGATAATCCTCTGGGATACTGCGCATTAGTTCTTTGATGACGGTTTCATAACGATGCCCCGCCTGTTCTTGCTGGTTGGGTGTATCAATGACGAAAGGAGGCACTATGCAAGTTTTAGCACTATGTATTTGTTGCAGTACGGAGAGTTGATAAGCAAGCAATCCCCTGGCAGCCTCAGCAGCACCGCCACCAAGTAACTGTTTATAATCAGTAGGTGATTTCACTTTGTTAAGATTTACTCCTGTTGAACCTAGTGCTTCAATATTTCCCAATAACTTTGACATAAAAGAAGAATTCAGTTCTTCCTTATCCTTGTTTGAAAGAAGTTTTCTCTGATTTTTTTTCAATTCTGCGACAGAGTTATTGGCTTTGCTGATTTTAAGATCTTCATTATCAATTTTAACTTGAATACTTCTTGAGACCTTTTCTTTCGAAATAGCATCAATTACTTGTGTAATGAGTGTTTTTTCGCCCGCATTGTCATCGGTGAGATACTTCTTATTAATTCTTTCAATTTCATTAGTAGCAAATTGAGCTACCTCATTTAACTCAAATAATGAGGATCTAAGCGCCTCTATTTCTGATGCTATTGAGTTTGCCTCGTCAAGTAGCGAATCCTTCTCTGAAAGAAGCAATGCTCTGTTAGTCAGTGAGTTATCGTGAAGAGTACCACACAATGGGCACTCTAAATGATCTGTAGGTATAGACTCGACCGCAAACTTATAATCTTCTTCGAGTTCGTTTGCAGAACTGGTGGCTAATTCATACTGTTTTTCGAGATCATATATATTTGAGGTAATCGTAGCCTGAGCATCATAAAGCCTCCTTTGGTAATCGATAAACTCTTGAAGCTCAGTATTTATCTCTTTCTGAATTTCGCTAAATTTCTCATTATCTAATGCTATGGTGATATCAGCAGAATTATCAACTATGACGTCAACTGCGCTTTGAAATTTTTCTATTTTTGCTGTTGATTCTTTTTTTACCTCACTATATTCATAAATTTCTTCTTCTAATTCAAAATGTTCTGGTTTCAGATAGCCAGTAAAATACTTTATTAACGATTTTTTCCAGTTGGCATACTGACCTAAGTTTTCAAATGAATCCCAAGGTGAACTCCAGCTTTTTATCTGATCAATATAGAATGGTAAAAAATAATATGCTGGCGGAGGAGTCTCTAATTTCCCATCAGTCCGATTAGGAAGCTTCATTTTAAAGTTAACAAGATCTGATAGGTCTTGTGAAAAATCACCAGTTATATGTGTGTATCTTTTCGCTTCACCATCGATAGCGCCCAAAATTATTGAGTGGCTTCCACGGCAAGAAAAATACTCTTTATTATTTATAGTGAAATATAATATCGATTTAATGTCATTTGATTTCCATTCTTCGTCGATAACTGGATCGCATCCTAGCGACCATAGTAAACTCTTGGCTAGAGTGGACTTGCCGATACTGTTATCTTCTCCTGTAATTAGATTCAATCTCTTCGGGAACGTGAACTGATTCGCAAGTCTTTTCGAATCTGATATCAGAACCAATCGTTGAAATTGCAAGTTTCTCATTTTTCTTGTTCCTTAAATTTCTAATTAATAATTTATAATGATCTTTTGTTATTTTTATATTATTCATGCATCACCTTCAAAAAACAGTAAATTATCTCGCAAAGTATATCATCATCTTCTGGAATTTGGCTTTCAATATTCAGCTCTTTAGCTTTCATAACAACTGCCTTAATGTAATCGCTTGTTTCAGTATAGTCTTCTTCCGGAACATTACTGAGCGCCTGTTGAGCTATTCTCATTATATTCATATCAAAAGCTGAAGCATACCCGACTCTACGTAAGTAAATTTGTTTTATTTTTTTTACCATCTTTCGATATGTTAAGGTATTCCATTTCATATCGCTTTTAGCTAAATACTCAAAGTCTTTCTCAAAGTCTTCAAATTTTGGACTCGTTGTATTTACAGCTATGACATCTTTTACCGTATGAGATGTGAGAGACTTATCCTCTACCATTTTCTCCCACATAGTAAAGTCGTAAGTATTCTGTCCTTTGCGATGAATCTCATCGATAATTGCCCTATAAATATTGACAGCATTACAATGACTATTTGGAAATATTTCATTTACTAACTCAGCAAATCTGGCAATAACGAATTCTTCTTGATTTTCTAACTTTATTTTTGGAATGATGAACTTTAGATTTTCTGGAAAAATATCTATCCCAAGCTCGGACTTTAATTTCCCAGTTAAGCCCGATAGACAATCCACGCTAAGATCACCCGAAGTTATAATATCTAATTTTAACTTATTATTTTTCTGATCAAATGAGAAGCCACTAGAGGATACAAGACCTATTTCCGTAATACGTGTTTCATACTCAGTGCCTATACATGAGCTTAATAGTTTTCCTAGAATGGAGTTCTTAAGTCCCTCTGCACCTTTTACTCGTTTAGTTAAAGAGTCAACAGTGAAGGAATTCCCAGTATTTTTCACTTGAAAAAATTCAAATTTCGCCGAACTGCCAAACAATGAGTCTGCGATAACGACATCCTCATGATATTCAATTAATAATGCATAGTCTGCATTGGATTTATGTTTTTCAATTATTCTGCATAAAGCCCAATGATATTGGAAATTATATTTTCCAAATGTAGTTGCTCCTGAAGTTTCTCTCTGAGCATGACCTAAAATATTACTTTCCATTGATAAGTCCATCCTTCTAGTGGAGATGACTCGGCTCACCATTAATATTTCTTATCAATTTAATTTATGAAGGACACAAAGTCTATCAGATCATGCTTTTTAGCCCCTTCCACAGGATATCCATCACATGGATAGAGTGCAGCCCATCAGATGCAACCTTGGGCGTTTCAATTTTCTTCCCTTGCGACCCTTTGAATTACTAGGTTTTTATACAGTACTTTAAACAGAACGAGGGTATCAAATAGTATGGTATGAATCAGCTAACCTCAACAAATATACAGAGTAAGGTGCGCTTGTCGCCACTGCTGTGTTAAGGACGCTAATCTGGGTATGCAGGGAAATTGTCATGATGTTTTCTCCGTTATGTAGTGTGATTTTGTCTTCGTATTGCCTGATAGTTCACCTTCCTGACATTGTTCTGTCGTACAAGTGCACATAACGCCTGTCATTAATCCTAGCGGGACGGGTTGTGTTAGGAAACGATCAGCCGTAAGCCTATAATTGAACGAAAAGAACACAGGAGACCCCAAGCACTGAACTTGCAACATTGTTTGTATGGGCGCCTCTTGCGCGTCTAAAACAACAGGTTTTTTGACAGTGTTTCTTTTCATCAGTTTTAGGTGATCTGATGGTCTTTACCTGTGAATATGTTTGATAAGTATCACTCTTATTGAAAAATTTTTTTCAACCGTACGAAGCTCGCTGACAAAAACCAGGCTGTAAGGTATGCTGAATCTTAAAGCAGCTAGTGCCTTAAATTTCTAACTGAATGGGGGAGTTCATGAAAAACTACTATACCATTGTTAAATCTGGCGCTGATTGGCGAATATTGTCGGCCAAAAATGAAAAGATAGCTACCAGTCAAAATTACAGGACACAAAAAGATGCTATAGAGGCAGCAAGAAATTTAATTAAGAATGGAGGGATTGTGTCCATTCATTCTGCAGATGGAAAAATACGTGATGTCATTAGCCAGAACAGCGAAAATTGGAACATTAAAAGGGCAAATACTAGCAACAGAATAGCTAAGAAAGAGATATTTAAAATCCTTGCTGACAACTTAGAAAAAAACAAGGCGTAAGTATGAGCTATGAGACTAATGTTTTTATAAACTGCCCATTTGACGATGCTTACACTGATTTTATTGATGCAGCATTGTTTGCAGTTTACCGTTGTAATTTTAAACCTCGATGTGCATTGGAAATAAATGACGCTGGTGATCAACGGCTCGATAAAATAAATCGCATAATCAAGGATTGTAAAATTGGAATCCATGACATATCTAGAACTGAATTAGATCACGTCAATAATTTACCTAGATTTAATATGCCATTGGAACTAGGGTTATTTCTTGGTGCTAAAAAATTTGGCTCGAGTAAAAATCAAAAAAGCAAACTAGCAATTATTGTCGACAATGAAAAATACCGATATCAAAAATATATTTCAGATATTTCAGGCCAAGACATTATGTCACATGACAATAGCCCTGAAAAATTCATAAAAATCATAAGGGACTGTTTATCCTCATACAGAATCGTTCAGAGAATCCCATCTGCAGCAATAATTATTGAAGACTACCGTAGATTCTTAGGAATTAAGCCAGCGCTGTGTGCTCAACTACAACTAGTTGAGCATGAGCTTACTTTTAATGATAAAACCAGCATTATTGAATGTTACATAGAGTTTTATGCAGCAGCAGCATAACTCTAAACAGGGGCAATCAATCCATATGCCCCTTAATGGAACATGAATAACAGCATTGCCCTCCGAGATAAATGAAGATAGCCGGTTGTACTAATGGATTAAAATATCAGACTGTATATTCCTCTAATAAGGCCATTCGATATATCGTAATAACGCCAATAGTAAATACTTCGTTTTAGCGTTTACTTACCCTCCCACCGCTACGATTCGACATCCACTACCCGGTCGAAGAAAGATCACGAAGACGTCAATATCATGAGCCGCTCGATTACCTTTGCCTCTATAGTCAATCAGAGCATTACATCCTAGACGTCGAAATACCTCTACAATGGCCTCCTAATAAACTCGCCAGTCCGTATAGCTCATGCAACTCTCCTATGGGGAGGCTATTTTTTTGTGTGTGCCATCCAGCTTGCGATGAATAAGCGAAACCAACGTAAGGATGTCCAGCGCATCCAGTTCAGACATGGGCCAATTCTTCTTAGGCGCATGGGCTAGTGGATTGCGCACAGCGCCGAATAGACCAATCAGTAGATTCGCAAAACCTTTCTGTTCGCTCTTTTCTGAGTCGGTGGTGAGCGATCCCAAAGTCAGAACAGGTTGTTGTCCGGTAAATGCCTTGTTCACCAAGTCAGCACCATCACCGCTCAACCCGGACAACTGACGAATACGTTCCGCAACCCCCTTCGTCGCCTCGAAGACGGCATGAAAATAGTTTTCGTCAAGAAGTTCGGCACGGCAATAGTTCAAAACTTCCGCATGCACAGCACGGCTTTCGAGTGCAGCCTTAAGTCGCCCGGCGCGGGCTCGAGCAGAATCCAGAGTCGTTACTTTAGCGGCGCTCGCGACCTTACCATCCTCACGGATATAAAAACCGGAAAAAGCCAGGACAACATTGAGTTCATCACGTCGCCAGGCAAACACCGATGGATCACGGGCGTAATTAACCGGGTTCATCGCACGGTTAATGAACATAATAAGATGGTTGCCGACCTGATACTGGTTCTGCGCACCTGCGAGCGCATTAAACAGACGTTTCCACTTTGTCATTCCTGGCGATGTGTCCGCAACTTTAATTTCTTGTAGCAGTCGCTCGATCTGCGACCCACTCAAGCCACGTTCGGTATCAGCAAGGACGCGACAGGCGGCCTCAAGGTGCTGAGAGTTGAATGATGGAATACGTATCATGAATTATCTTTCTATCACCTCTCAGACCCACTCGAGCGCCGTGATGATCGATTGCCCTTCGGTGCCGACCTCCACAAACAGAGCGTGCTCGTAACCAAGCTGCTGCTTATAACCTCGAAGTTTTAGTAGATCGATCTCTCTATCGACGCGACTCGTTGATTTTTTGAACTCCAAGACCAAATGATTCTGTCGTGTACCTCGCCGATGCACGATCACATCTGGAAATACTGTCTTTGCCTCAACGTCTTCGCTGTCTGGATAAAGTTCCAAATGTCTGAGCCGTTTAGGTTCAATGCTGTCCCGGTTGTATTCGCAATCTACAGTCCAACCGGGGAAACATTGCTGGAGGTACATCGCAAAGCGAAAGGTAATCGACCGTTCGTTAGCATCGATACCGAGAAGATCATGATCAATGAATAGTAGCTCGGACAATGCATGTGACACAGCTTCGCCTGGTGCATATTGGTTGAGGTAGTGAATTTGTTCCGGGGTCAGTGCCATCATCACATTCGCATAATTAAGAAATTATATTGGGCTTTCAAGAAGAATGAGTACGCTGTAGATTCCATTTTTCATTGCCTAACTAAGGCTCACACTGAAGGAAGTATACACTGATTGAAACGTCGTGAGGATTCTCTGTCTCGCGTCGTCTAGCTCGTCTGCCACGCGTTGCGTGAGCATAAACGTGGGGCAATCGGGCTGACCACATCCACAAGGTCTGATTTCCCCTTCCTTAAGCCGAGTTACGAAGATGCGCCGCAGTTGGTCGACCTGACGAACCACTTTTCCCATCACTGTCCGGATGCGTTGATTTTTGAGATGGTGGATCGAAGGAATGCGCCTGATCTCGACGCCCTCACGCGTTCTCCACAAACCTGTATTTAGTGCGCCAATGGTATCTTCGATTGCCTTCTGAAAAGCAGGGAGAGAACTTTCTTGTTGAAACGGTGTGCGAAATGCTGGCCGGTCAAATACGGCAGCCATCAGTTGCAGAACATCGGCGTCGGAAAGGTCGGGAAAATCATCCGTGAATTTTTGAATATCAGCTTCAACATCAGGAAACTCGACGCCCTGGACAAAACGGTGCAGCAGATATTCAGCACGAAGACGCAAGTTTTCTTCGAACTCTACGCCCGACCATATCGTTACATGCCTGACGCCCAGGGAAGCTGCTGCTTGCTCGATGCGCGTTCTGCCAGCATCCGAGACCGCACCACGAGAGACGAACTTAAAGACGTCTGGGACACTGCCAGTTGCTTTAATCGACTTACTCATGTCGCTCTTGGCTTTTGCCAGTGTCAACGTGTCTCGGTTCGCGCATTGGATGATGGTCTTACGTGCTGGCTGGTCATCAAATGGTTCAATACCCGAGATATCTCGCCCTTGATCACCTCCTGATTGACCGTGCCAAATCAGATCATGCCAACCCGCGCGCAGGTGGTATGCAAAAACAAGGCGCTCGAACTGGATACCACTGTAGTCCTCAAAATGAACCGGAGAAACCGTTATCGTCGCCATACTCGCTCCTTTTCTGCTGCTATTAGTCTTCGGTAAACCTTACTACGTCCCTGTGAATTTCCGCCGTTACCCAATGAAAACCATCAAATATTGGTGGCAAATCTTGCTTCTCCAAATGCCCACACAGTTTGAAATGCAGAATAACTTATTGGTATATTGGACGCAGCAGTAGATTAAGGCAAAACTCCGAAAGTCTTAAAACTGCGTGGAACTAAAACGGGGGCGCTTACAAACTGCTCTGCCGCAGACCTTAAGGGGAAGACATTACTAACATCTCGGTGATTTAATCAAAGGTTAGCAGATCACTTTACTTTTGATTTATCACTATAATTATAGAGATTCTTCTTATAGATAAGAACTGGATCGTTATTGTTCCAGTTCTTATCTGATGATTATCTTACTAAATAAATCAAGTGTTATTTAAATCATCAACAGGCACTACAACTCCAAATTTCTCTAACTTAAGGAATTTAGCACCTAATATTTCTGAGGGTATTTTACGTTGAAGTAATCCAAAGAAATTCTCATCATGTGTAGATATTATTATTTGCTTATTAAACTTAACCGTAATACTTCTAAGAAGATCAATTGTGGATAGAATATTAATAGAATCCATTGATTGAATTGGATCATCAATCATAATCACATCAATTACGTTTCCATTATCATCCTTTGCATGTAAAGCACTTGCCAAAAATACACTAAGACTTAGAATATTTAATTGCGCCGGACTAAAAAATAATATCGGAGATACCATGTCGCCTTTTTCATCACTGACGACAATATTAAGACCAGGTTTATCTGAAGAGTCAAAGTCTGGACGAAACACTACTTTCTTAAGTGATGGATGTGGGTCTATCCTCTTATAAATTGAATTAATTAGCTCCTCATAAAAGAACGATTTAATTAAGCTCCTAAGTTCCTCTATTACTAGATTTCGTTCCTTAGTCAGAGCTAAATCAACGTCCTTTCTTTTTTCTATAAGACCTAAAGTTTCATTAATATCATTCTGTAACTTAATACTATTTACAAACGACTCTGTTGTTTTTAGAAGTTCTGATAATAAATCATACTTTCTAATTCGTTCCTCTAGAACATTATAGAGCCTTGTTTCTGAATCAAGAGAGCTGTTCAAAGAATCTTTCAATTCATCTAAAGATTCATATTTTGGTAAGTCAATATGCTGTTTTAATGATGAAGAATAAGATTGTATAACCGCTTCTAATTTAGAGATACTATCCTCGACGGCCTCTTTTTCAGAAACTATTTCTTCAACATCTAGCCACATTTCATCGGCAATCATAGCTTGCTGCAGGTCCTTTAACTGACCGGTGATCTTATCAATCTCAAAATCAAACTCATTTATATTCTTAACGTAAAATTGACGCCTATCATTATAGTGCTCTTTCAAAAAAACAGATGACAAGCCATTTTCTTCAGAATAAGATTCTGTCTTTAAATAATTAGATGATGACGTCATTTCATGAATTTTAGTATTCAGCAAACTGATCGCCCCACTTAAATCTGTAATCAAAGTTCTTTTATTTTTAATATTTTGCGCCAAGGTTAGATTGCTTTTTATTAGTTCATTCTTCCTGACTTCCAATTCTTTAAGTTCAGCTTCTAAGCGAGCTAGTAATTCATCTTTAGTTAGTCTGCCTACTGTGTTCTGCAACTCATTTAACTGTTTTTGGATAGACTGTTTTTCAGCTAAAAGTGCTGTTTGGTGTTGTTCTTCTCGATGTATCTCATTCCCTTGTTTATTGATCTTTATACTTAACTCTTCAAGTTTAAGCATTTTAACTTCAAGGGCTTTCTGTACGATAGATTCTATCTTGCTATTTAATTCTGATTGACGTTTTGAGGATACTTCGAGCTTAGCTGCATTCTCTTTACTAAGCATGGATATTACATCAGTATTCGTTACTTGCTCTCTAAGTGAGGACTCTGATTCATGCGGCTTGTGACATAAAGGACATATATTAGTCGGCCATAAACTTAAGTACTCAAGTCCTGATGCGATTAGACGTTCGTGAACCCCCATTTGCGCAGAAAGAGATTCTTGTGTGTTACGAATTGATTGATCGTGCAGGACACATATATTTAATTCTTGCGATAAATTGTTTACTTCTTTTAATAAATCCGGCGACAAGTCAATTAGACTTAAATCTGATGAAATCAATGATTTAGCTGTTATGGTTAAATCTGATATTTTATTTAACTCTGATTTGTCTTTTTCGTACCTTGACCTATATTGATTAAGTTTTTGCTCTAATTCGGTATTTATAGAATCTATATTGGAAAGTTTATTTTGTATATTGAAAATGTTAGAATAAGTAACTGCGGAGTTTTCTAACGTAGAACGTATAGACAAGCATCGGCTATCGATTGTAGATAAATCAGCATCATTTTTGTTTCTCATTTGGAATAAATTATCAAGTAGAGTTTTTTCGTTTTCATAATTACCTGAAAGCTCTCTATGTTTCTTTTTAGTTGATTCCAAATTGGATTTCAAGCTTAAGAAGTCCTGAAACAAACCATCTAATTCTTCTATAAGCTGTAAATTATGACTTATCTTTTTCTGTTCATTACTAAGTTTTGAAAGAGTAGATTGCAATATTTTATAACGATTAGCATTTACTAACCCTTTATTTATTTGAGTTAACCTGTTCTTTTTTTCTATAATTTGGCTTGTACGCAAACTGATATCAGGGAGTTTTAAAATATATTCAGAAATTGAATATCTCAATGATTTTTTTTTGCTTAAGGAAAATTTTATTTCGTTGCTTCTTGTTATCATTTTTTCCAACAACTCATGCTGTGTATTAACTATAGTTGTTTCATCTACTAATGGTAAATTTTCACCTTCTACCACAAGTTCAGATGCTATTTTATTAAATTGTATAAATGTTGACGTATCAACAGGCTGACTCAATTGTTCCTGAAGTTCATTTTTGTTTTTTTCAAGATTTAACAAAATAGCCTTATTGTCATT
>Ga0160506_100288_pt1 | contig 11008 bp, 20 predicted proteins | sample DID2874_E49MG_FD_108204 | JGI IMG/M metagenome (GOLD analysis project Ga0160506, IMG submission 108204) | Enriched chicken feces microbial communities from UW Madison campus, WI, USA - DID2874_E49 MG | ecosystem: Host-associated > Birds > Digestive system > Large intestine > Fecal | place: USA... | reverse complement strand
TAAATGAAAGATAAGGAGGCATGTAATGGGACAGAAAGTTAATCCTCATGGTTTAAGAGTCGGAGTTATTAAGGACTGGGACTCAAGATGGTATGCTGAAGCTGATTTTGCAGACAATTTAGTTGAAGACTACAATATCAGAACATATCTGAAAAAGAAATTATACAGTGCAGGTGTTGCTAAGATCGAAATCGAACGTGCATCTGACCGTTTAAAAGTTATTATTTTCACCGCAAAACCAGGTGTGGTAATTGGTAAAGGCGGCGCTGAAATAGAAAAATTAAAAACTGAAATTCAGAGATTTACTACTAAGAAATTAATGGTAGATATCAAAGAAATTAAAAAGCCCGATTTAAATGCTCAGTTAGTAGCAGAAAACATCGCAGCTCAGCTTGAAAACCGTATCTCTTTCAGAAGAGCAATGAAATCTACTATGTCAAGAACTATGAGATCAGGAGCAAAAGGTATTAAAGCTGCTGTTGCAGGTCGTCTTGGCGGTGCTGATATGGCTCGTACTGAATTTTACAGTGAAGGAACAATTCCTCTGCAAACCTTACGTGCTGACATTGATTATGGTTTTGCAGAAGCAGACACCACTTATGGTAAATTAGGTGTTAAAGTATGGATTTACCAAGGTGAAGTACTTCCAACAAAGGCAAAAAAGGAAGGGAGCGATAAATAATGTTAATGCCAAAAAGAGTAAAACGCCGTAAACAATTCCGTGGCTCCATGGCAGGAAAAGCACTGAGAGGTAACAAAATCTCTCACGGCGAATTTGGTCTGGTATCTTTAGAACCAGCTTGGATTAAATCAAACCAAATCGAAGCTGCCCGTATCGCTATGACTCGTTATATCAAACGTGGTGGTCAAGTTTGGATTAAAATATTCCCAGATAAACCTGTAACTACGAAACCAGCTGAAACTCGTATGGGTTCCGGTAAGGGCTCATTAGAATACTGGGTAGCTGTAGTAAAGCCTGGTCGTGTAATGTTCGAAATCGCTGGTGTTCCTGAAGAAACAGCAAGAGAAGCATTACGTCTTGCTATGCACAAGCTGCCAGTTAAGTGTAAGATAGTTTCTCGCGCAGACTTAGAAGGAGGTGCGGGCAGTGAAGACTAATAAATACGTAGAAGATTTAAAAAGCAAATCAGCAGCAGAATTAAACGAAGAATTAGTAGCTGCTAAAAAGGAACTTTTCAATTTAAGGTTCCAGAACGCAACAAATCAGTTAGATAATACTAGCAGAATTAAAGATGTTAGAAAGAATATTGCAAGAATACAAACAGTGATTTCTGAAAAAGCTAAGGCTTCTAACTAATCATTGGTAATTGATCTAGGAAAGGAGATATCGTTGTGGAAAGAAATCTTAGAAAAGTTCGTACCGGTAAAGTAGTAAGTGACAAGATGGATAAAACTATCACTGTAGCTGTTATTGATCATGTGAAGCATCCTTTATACAATAAAATCGTTAAGAGAACTTACAAGCTAAAAGCTCATGATGAAAACAATGAATGCAATATTGGCGATAGAGTAAAAGTTATGGAAACAAGACCTTTATCAAAGGATAAAAGATGGAGACTTGTTGAAATTACAGAAAGAGCAAAATAGGAACATCTGAAAGGAGTAAGGTCATGATACAACAAGAATCAAGACTTAGAGTTGCTGATAATACCGGTGCAAAAGAATTACTCTGCATCAGGGTACTTGGCGGATCAACCAGAAGATACGCTAACATCGGCGATGTTATTGTTGCCAGCGTTAAAGATGCAACACCAGGCGGTGTTGTAAAAAAAGGTGACGTTGTAAAAGCTGTTGTTGTTCGTACTGTAAAAGGAGCTCGTCGTAAAGATGGTTCCTATATCAAGTTCGATGAAAATGCAGCTGTTATTATAAAAGAAGATAAGAATCCAAAAGGAACTCGTATCTTTGGACCAGTAGCAAGAGAATTAAGAGAAAAACAATTCATGAAAATCGTTTCATTAGCACCAGAAGTATTATAAGGAGGTGTCGACTGTGTCTACTATAAAAATCAAAAAGGGTGATAACGTTAAAGTTGTTACCGGCAAAGATAAAGGCAAAGAAGGCAAAGTAATCGCTGTTAAGGATAGCAAGGTATTAGTAGAAGGCGTTAATATGATTACAAAACATAGCAAAGCTAGCCAGACTAATCCAAAAGGTGGAATTATCCATCAAGAAGCACCGATTGATATTTCGAACGTTATGTATATGCACAAAGGTAAAGTTACCAGAATCGGTTTTACTACCGTAGAAGGTAAAAAAGGACCTAAAAAAGCGCGTATCGCGAAATCAACCGGCGAAGTTATCGACTAATTCTAAGAGAGGAGGTCTCATAAGTTGACTAGAGTAAAAGAATTATATTTAAATGAAATTATGGATGCCATGACTAAAAAGTTCGGCTATAAAAATAAATTAGAAGTGCCTAAATTAAATAAAATTGTTATTAACATGGGTGTTGGTGAAGCAAAAGATAACTCCAAGCTTTTAGATGCTGCTGTTAAGGACTTAGAAATCATAGCTGGACAAAAAGTTGTCGTTACTAAAGCTAAGAAATCCGTAGCTAACTTTAAACTAAGAGAAGGAATGCCTATTGGTTGTAAAGTTACCTTAAGAGGCGATAAAATGTATGAATTTGCTGATCGTCTTATCAATTTAGCATTACCACGTGTACGTGACTTTAGAGGTGTTAATGCTAACGCATTTGACGGAAGAGGAAACTATGCTCTTGGTATTAAAGAACAGGTTATTTTCCCTGAAATTGAATATGACAAAATTGATAAAGTACGTGGAATGGATATTATCTTCGTTACTACGGCAAAAACAGATGAAGAAGCTCGTGAATTATTGACATTATTCAGTATGCCATTCAAAAAATAGTTAGGAGGGAATTCCATGGCTAAAACGTCGATGAAGATTAAGCAACAGCGTACACAGAAATTCTCCACTAGAGAATATAACCGTTGCAGAATCTGTGGTCGTCCACATGCATATTTAAGAAAATACGGAATTTGCAGAATCTGCTTCCGTGAATTAGCTTATAAAGGACAAATACCAGGTGTTAAAAAAGCAAGCTGGTAGGAAACAAGGAAGGAGGCAAATTACATGACAATGAGCGATCCAATTGCAGATATGCTTACAAGAATCCGTAATGCAAATACTGCGAAACATGATACAGTAGATATACCTGCTTCAAAGATGAAAATAGCAATTGCTGATATTCTTTTAAAAGAAGGTTATATTAAAGGCTATGAAATACAAAAAGTCCATAACATCAAAATAGTGTTGCTTACATTCAAATACGGAAAAGATAAAAATGTTAAGATTATTACAGGACTTAAGAGAATTTCTAAACCAGGCCTTCGTGTTTATGCGAACAGGGATGAACTTCCAAAAGTACTTGGTGGTCTTGGTGTAGCTATTATCTCTACAAACAAAGGTGTAGTTACTGACAAAGAAGCTAGAAAATTAAACGTAGGCGGAGAAGTTTTAGCATTCATCTGGTAAGAGGATGCTAAAGCTGTTCAGACCTGTTAAAAATCATAGGAGGTGCGGGCATGTCACGTATAGGAAGAATGCCTATCGCTGTACCAGCAGGAGTTACTGTTGATATTGCAGAAAATAATAAAGTGACCGTTAAAGGTCCTAAGGGAACTCTTGAGAGAGTATTACCTTCAGAAATGAACATTAAATTAGAAGGTTCTGAAATTGTTGTAACAAGACCTAATGATTTAAAGAAAATGAAATCCTTACACGGACTTACAAGAACTTTAGTTTCAAATATGGTAGTTGGTGTAACAGCTGGTTATGAAAAAGTACTTGAAATCAACGGTGTTGGTTACAGGGCTGCAAAAGCTGGTAAGGAACTAACATTAACTCTTGGATATTCACATCCAGTAGTAATGGTTGATCCAGAAGGCATTGAATCAGTTTTAGAAGGACAGAATAAAATTACCGTAAAAGGTATTGATAAAGAAAAAGTTGGCCAATACGCTGCTGAAATCAGAGATAAGAGAAGACCTGAACCTTATAAGGGCAAGGGAATTAAGTATGCTGATGAAGTGATTAGACGTAAAGTTGGTAAGACTGGTAAGAAATAATTGGAGGTGTGAAATACAATGGTTAGTAAAGAATCAAGATCTAAAGTTCGCGTAAAGAAACATAGAAAATTACGTAATCGTTTCACCGGAACTCCTCAAAGACCACGTTTAGCTGTGTTTAGAAGTAATAATCATATGTACGCTCAAATTATTGACGATACAGTTGGTAATACTTTAGTGTCAGCTTGTACACTTCAAAAGGATGTTAAGGCTGAACTCGAAAAGACAAACGATGCAGCAGCGGCAGCATACTTAGGTACTGTTATTGCTAAGAAAGCATTAGAAAAAGGTATAACAGCTGTAGTCTTTGATAGAGGCGGTTTCATATATCAAGGAAAGGTAAAAGCATTAGCAGAAGCAGCTAGAGAAGCTGGTCTGGAATTCTAAGCGAGGAGGAAAACACATGAAACGTACAATCGTTGATGCTAGTCAACTAGAATTAGAAGATAAAGTAGTATCAATCAAGCGTGTAACTAAAGTAGTTAAAGGCGGACGTAATTTCAGATTTACAGCTTTAGTAGTTGTTGGTGACAAAAACGGACACGTTGGTGCTGGTTTAGGTAAAGCAACTGAAATTCCTGAAGCAATTCGTAAAGGAAAAGAAGATGCGATTAAAAAATTAATCAGTCTTCCGCTTGATGAAAATGGAAGTGTGCCACACGATTACCTTGGAAAGTTCGGTAGTGCTAATGTATTATTAAAACGTTCCCCAGAAGGTACTGGTGTTATTGCTGGTGGTCCTGTGCGTAACGTACTGGAACTTGCCGGATTCAAGAATATCCGTACAAAATCCCTTGGCTCCAACAACAAGCAAAACGTAGTTCTTGCTACATTAGATGGTTTAAGTAAATTAAAAACTCCTGAAGAAGTAGCTAAACTCCGTGGTATTTCTGTAGAAGAGATGTTAGGTTAGGAGGTGCCGAAATGGCAGATAAATTAAAAATAACTTTGGTAAAGTCTACAATTGGTTCAATTCCAAAGCATAGAAAGACAGTAGAGGCTTTAGGACTTAGAAAACCTAACAAGACTGTTGAGATGCCTGACAATGTCGCAATTAGAGGCATGGTTGACCAGGTAAGACATTTAGTAAAGGTTGAAGAAATATAATACGTTAGCAAGTAAGGAGGTGTACTCATGAATTTAGCAGATTTAAGACCGGCTGAAGGTTCCAAACACAGCAATAACTTCAGAAGAGGCCGTGGACATGGATCCGGTAATGGAAAGACTGCAGGTAAAGGTCACAAAGGACAGAAAGCTCGTTCTGGAGCTCCTAGAGTTGGCTTTGAAGGTGGTCAGACACCTTTAATCCGAATCCTTCCTAAGAGAGGTTTCACAAACAGAAATACAAAAGAAATCATTGCGGTGAATGTAGATGTTCTGAACCGCTTTGAAGACGGCGCAGTAGTTACTGTAGAATCATTAATCGAAATCGGTATTATTAAGAACCCAAAAGATGGTGTTAAGATCCTAGGAAATGGAGAACTTACCAAGAAGCTTGATGTTAAAGTAAATGCATTTAGTGAAAGTGCAGTAGAAAAGATTAAAGCTCTTGGTGGAAATGCTGAGGTGATTTAGGATATGTTTAAAACGTTCCGAAATGCTTTTAAGATTAAAGATATCAGAAGTAAATTAGTGTATACTTTTTTCGCACTGATTATTGTAAGGCTTGGCTCCCAACTTCCTGTACCACGTATCGACAGAGAATATTTCTCCCAGTGGATTGGAACTCAGACTTCTTTAGGATTCTTTGATACTTTAACAGGTGGTTCTTTTACACAAATGTCAATATTTGCGCTAAGTATTACGCCGTATATTACATCGTCCATTATTATGCAGCTCCTCACAATAGCAATTCCAAAGCTTGAGGAGCTCCAGAAAGATGGAGAAGACGGTAGAAAGAAAATTGCCGAATATACTCGTTATGTGACAGTAGGTTTGGCACTTATTGAATCAATTGCCATGGCGATTGGTTTCGGTCAATCAGGATTACTAGAGGGTGGAATGACATTCAACAATATAGCAATTATTGTTGCATCCTTAACAGCTGGTTCTGCGTTTTTAATGTGGCTTGGCGAAAGAATTACGGAAAAAGGCGTTGGAAACGGTATCTCTATTATCCTTCTAATTAACATTGTTGCACAAATGCCAAACGATTTCACTAATCTTTATAGACAGTTTGTTAGTGGAGCTTCTAATGTTGTAAATGGTATCATAGCTTCAATCGTTATTATCTTAGTTGTAGCAGCGGTTGTAGTTTTCATTATCGTTTTACAAGATGCACAAAGAAAAATCCCTGTTCAGTACGCAAAAAAAGTACAGGGAAGGAAAATGGTAGGCGGACAGTCTTCCCATATTCCGTTAAAGGTTAATACAGCAGGCGTTATTCCGGTTATTTTTGCCGGTTCCTTAATGCAGTTTCCTATAGTCGTGTCCTCTTTCTTAGGAGTTACTCCGGCTAGGGCTTATTTTTGGCCTAAAGTATTATACTTACTTAACCAGAATACCTGGTTGAATTTCAGAGACTTAGGTGAATTTAAATATTCTCTTGGTTTACTGATTTATATTGCTTTGGTTATTTTCTTTGCTTATTTTTATACTTCTATTACATTTAATCCAATTGAAGTATCAAACAACATGAAAAAACAAGGTGGTTTTATTCCTGGTATCCGTCCTGGTAAGCCAACGACGGAATACTTGACAAGGGTTCTGAATAATATTATATTAATCGGTGCTGTTGGTTTAACAATCGTAGCAGTGATTCCGATTTTCTTCTCTGGTGCATTCAGTGCACAGGTGAACTTCGGCGGAACTTCAATTATCATTGTTGTTGGTGTTGTTCTTGAAACAATAAAGCAAATTGAATCTCAGATGTTAGTTCGTCATTATAAAGGTTTTCTTAACGATTAACAGACATAAAGTAATTTGTAAAGGCGGGGCTCTGCTCCGCCATTTGCAGATTAAGCATATGTACTTAAGAGTGATTATCAGGGATAAGACGCAGAAGCATTAAGGTGTGGAAGCAACGCCGACTGCATGGGCCAGACAATATACTTAAGGGATTTCATTTTCACACCAGAGTTTGTCCTAAATCTGAGGGCAGACGTTGATTATAGATTCAGGAGGAGAAATTATGAAAATCATTATGTTAGGCGCACCGGGAGCAGGTAAAGGCACACAGGCAAAGAGAATTGCGGAAAAGTATGGAATCCCCCACATTTCAACGGGAGACATCTTCAGGGCAAATATTAAAAGTGGAACAGAATTAGGTAGGAGAGCAAAAGCCTATATGGATCAGGGTTTATTGGTTCCAGACGAAATAGTTGTTGATATTGTTGTGGATCGTCTAAAACAGAGTGACTGTGCAAACGGCTACATATTAGATGGATTTCCAAGAACCATACCACAAGCAGAAGCGCTTGATAATGCACTTAAGACAATTGAGGAAACGATAGACTATGCAATTAATGTCGAAGTTTCCGATTCATATATAGTTGAAAGAATGTCAGGACGTAGAGCCTGCCTAAATTGCGGAGCAACCTATCATGTAGTCAACATACCGACTAAGGTTGAGGGGATTTGTGATGTATGCGGCAGTGAAGTTGTATTAAGGGATGATGATAAGCCTGAGACTGTTTTAAAACGTCTTAACGTGTATCATGAACAGACGCAGCCTCTGATTGACTATTACAGCAAGCAGAATTTACTGGTAGATGTAGACGGAACTAAGGATATGTCTGAAGTATTTCAGACAATTATCAGAGTGTTAGAGCAGTAACTGTTTACATAGGCTTGTAGGTAAAGTATGAAGCTCTTTAGAAAGAGCATGAAGACAATAAGAATGTACTTTAAAGCGAAAGTAACCTTAAGCAATGGCAAAGTTAAATAAAATTAGCATTTATTTCGATATAACTTCTGTCGATATAAATCTTGGATATAATATAGATAACCATGTGCATAATATGGGAAACTCTATTAATTAGGTTTATTTGATGGATTTTCCAGAGACAAAGTTGAAAAACAAGATAGTTTTATCAACATACTGATTCTACAGTGCAAGTGCTATTAGTACTAGGCTGCAGATGGGAGTTAGGCAGAAGAACTCTGGAAGGAAATAAGGAATACAGGGAGAAAATATGTCAGTAACTATTAAATCAGAAAGAGAAATAGGATTAATGCGAGAAGCGGGTATTATACTGGCTACTGTGCATGAAGAACTGGAGAAGTTTATTAGGCCTGGTATTTCTACTTTCGATATCGACAAAAAAGCCAATGAATTAATTAAAAGTTTTGGATGCATACCTTCTTTCTTAAACTATAACGGTTACCCGGCTTCCGTTTGTGTGTCCGTTAACGAACAAGTAGTTCATGGTATCCCAAATAAAAAACGTATCTTGGAAGACGGAGATATTGTTAGTTTAGATGCTGGTGTCATTTATAAGGGATATCATTCGGATGCTGCCAGAACTTGGGCAGTGGGAGAGATAACGGAAGAAGCAAAAAAATTAATCGAAGTAACAAAACAAAGTTTTTTTGAAGGTATTAAACATGCAAAAGCTGGCAATCATTTAAATGATATATCCACTGCAATCCAGGAATATGTAGAATCCTTTGGATTCTCTGTAGTTCGGGATTTAGTAGGTCATGGAATCGGAACTTCCCTGCATGAAGAACCCCAGATACCAAATTTTCGTCAAAAAAGAAGAGGTATCCGTTTAGAACCTGGGATGACATTTGCAATTGAGCCAATGGTGAATGCCGGAAGATACGATGTATACTGGGAGGATGATGACTGGACAGTAGTTACAGATGACAGGTCCTTATCCGCTCATTATGAAAATACCATTGTTATTACAGATGGAGAACCGGAAATACTCTCTATACGTAAATAATCTGGCAGGAGCATTTGCCTGTTACAATGAAAAGAACTTTATGGAGATGGATTATGGTAGAAAATAGTTTTGGCAGCATTGTTATATCTAAGGCTGGCCATGACAAAGGAGAAATTTTTGTCATACTTAAGTCTGACTCCGAATATGTATATTTATTGGATGGTATTGTTAGGACTTTAGAAAAGCCCAAAAAGAAGAATAAGAAACACATACAAAGTGTATCTTATACGGACAGTAGTTTATTGGATAAAGTTGCAAAAAATGAAAAAGTAACAAATGAAGATATAAAGCGAGTAATTAAGCTTTATAATAAAATAAGCAATCAAAAACAATAAAACCATTATGTCGGTCACAATCCTAGATAGGTTTTGATAGGTAATGGGAACAAAGCGTTAAAGTTTACCGGAAATGTATTTGTAAACTTTCTTTGTATCATGGAGGTGACATAAATGTCAAAAACAGATGTAGTTGAAATCGAAGGAACCGTAATTGAAAAGTTACCCAATGCCATGTTTCAGGTAGAGCTGGAAAACGGTCACAAAGTACTGGCTCATATCAGTGGCAAACTTCGTATGAATTTCATTAAAATAGTACCGGGAGATAAAGTAACTTTGGAATTGTCTCCATACGATTTAACTAAGGGTAGAATTATTTGGCGTGACAAATAATTTTAATAAATTTCAAGTAATAAAAATGTTATACTTTTACTTGATTTCCTATCATTATAGTGTTATAATGATAGACGGACTTTTTTTGAAAGGAGTGAATTACTGTGAAAGTAAGGTCATCAGTAAAACCCATCTGTGAAAAGTGTAAGATTATTAAAAGAAAGGGTAGTATCAGAGTAATCTGTGAAAACCCTAGACACAAACAAAGACAAGGCTAATAATCAATTGGAGAGCTGGCCGGCTGCGGCGGTCTTCAATGTTTATATATCATAGTTCTTGCTTTTTGTGTTACAATCTGCATTTTGCAATTGTGATATTGTGAACAGTTATCGTTGAATACATGAACATATGCAGGGGCTGCCTCTTAACTGCTATCAGTTAAGGACAGTGCTGACATAAGTTGTGCAATTTACATAATTGTTTTGAAGAAAGCGTCATTATCGTGAGTATTCAGCAAGCAGCAAAATAAACTGTTTGTCACAATTTAAAGCGGCTGAGCAATGAAACACTCGGCTGAGTTGTTCATTGCAATATTATTATTTATTTTACGGAACATTTATTACAATAGAGTGATATAAAAGTATACATTTCACCATATAGCAGGCAAGAGTCTCTATATGATACAAAATAAATTCACTCTTACTAAAATCCAACGGAGGTGTATTACACATGGCTCGTATCAGTGGTGTAGATTTACCAAGAGAGAAACGTGTAGAAATCGGTCTTACTTATGTTTATGGTATCGGCAGAGTAAGTTCCAACCGCATTCTTAAAGAAGCAAATGTTAATCCAGACACTCGTGTAAGGGATTTAACAGACGAAGAAGTTGCCAGAATTCGTGACGTTATTGATGCAACACAACAGGTTGAAGGTGATTTACGTAGAGAAATCGCTCTTAATATTAAGAGACTTCAGGAAATCGGATGCTATAGAGGAATCCGTCATAGAAAAGGTCTTCCAGTTCGTGGACAGAAAACTAAGACTAACGCTAGAACTAGAAAAGGTCCGAAGCGTACAGTGGCAAATAAGAAGAAATAATGTGCGGTAAAATTGCATAGTAATTAAAATCCAATAGGAGGGTTTGTTAAATGGCTAAAAAGATAGCAAAAAAAGTGACTAAAAAACGTGTTAAGAAAAACGTTGATCGTGGACAGGCACATATTCAGTCATCTTTTAACAATACAATTGTTACGCTGACAGATGCAGAAGGCAATGCTCTTTCATGGGCAAGTGCTGGCGGATTAGGATTTAGAGGTTCTAGAAAATCAACTCCATATGCAGCTCAGATGGCAGCAGAAACAGCAGCTAAGGCAGCTTTGGTTCATGGTTTAAGAAC
>Ga0160506_100287_pt1 | contig 11011 bp, 11 predicted proteins | sample DID2874_E49MG_FD_108204 | JGI IMG/M metagenome (GOLD analysis project Ga0160506, IMG submission 108204) | Enriched chicken feces microbial communities from UW Madison campus, WI, USA - DID2874_E49 MG | ecosystem: Host-associated > Birds > Digestive system > Large intestine > Fecal | place: USA... | reverse complement strand
CCCGATAATTTCCAATCTGTCTTCTGCCTCTTCTGTATCCTGAGCTTCCAAGTTACTTGTATAACCGGTAGCTTCTAAGATTTCCTCCAGCAAATCTGTAAGAGTATAGGCTGGATTGGTAAGATTAGATTTTAGCACCTCAATCAAGCTGACAAAAGGTGAAATTTTTGCAGCGGTTCTTCCAAGAGTGGGAATATACTCGGCTTGTTTTAATGCTTCATAAAAACTGATGCCATTTCTGATCGCATAGTCTTCTACCTTATCAATTGTAGTTAGCCCAATTCCCCTTTTCGGAATATTAATAATACGTTTTACAGCAAGGTTGTCCAAACCATTGTCTATAGTTTTTAAGTAAGCCAGCAAATCCTTAACTTCTTTTCTGGAATAAAAATTAATACTGCCGATTATCTTATAGGGTATATTTTTTAGAATTAATTTTTCTTCAAAGATACGGGATTGGGCATTGGTACGGTATAAAATAGCAAAGTCCTGGTAATTGGCATCACCGCTTGATATGGTATTTGCAATTTCAGAAACAATACTGTCAGCTTCTTCATAATCATGGTCAAACTGGGTAAAATATATCGGATCACCATCTGGATTATCTGTCCATAAGGATTTGTCTTTTCTTCCTATATTATTACTGATAACTTCATTGGCGGCTTGTAGAATCTTCTTTGTTGAGCGATAATTCTGCTCTAGCTTAATAACTTTTGCATTAGGGTATTCTTTTTCAAAGTTAAGTATATTGTAGATATTAGCGCCACGAAATTTATATATGGACTGGTCATCGTCACCTACGACACATAGATTATGCTCTCTATGTCCGTCTTCGCTGATTCCATCTGACAGCAGGCTGATTAACTTAAATTGAGCGGTATTCGTATCTTGATACTCGTCTACCATTATATAGCGAAATCTTTGCTGATAATAGGAGAGGGCTTCCCTGCTGGTTTGGAACAGCTCAACAGTTTTATAAATTAAATCATCAAAATCCAAAGCGTTGTTGGATTTTAGTCTTTTCTGATATTCCTTATATACACCTGCCAGCTTAGTTTTGTTAAAATCCCCTACAGCCCTTAGTTCATACTCCTCAGGAGATATGAGTTCATCTTTTGCTGAAGATATAATAGATAAAAGGGCACGTTCTTTGTAGGTCTTTGTATCAATCTGCAAATGTTTACAGACATCTTTCATAAGAGTCTTCTGGTCATCGGTATCATAAATAGTAAAGCTTCTGTCATACCCTAATACGTCTATAAAGCGTCGTAGAATTTTAACGCAAGTGGAGTGAAATGTACTGACCCAGATGTTTTCCGAACCATAACCGACTATCTTATCCACCCTTTCCCTCATTTCTTTGGCAGCCTTATTGGTAAAGGTAATGGCAAGGATATTCCAGGGGTTTACATCATGGTGTTCCATCAGGTAGGCGATTCTATGGGTTAACACCCTTGTTTTACCGGAACCTGCACCTGCCAGAAGCAATAAAGGACCTTTATTGTGTTCTACAGCCTCACGCTGCATACTGTTTAGTGTATCATATATACTCATGTATCTTACCACCTGACTTATGTATTTGCATTTTAAAAGGCAATTATGGCTTTTCTGCCATACATACTCTATTTCCAAACATATGTTTAAATTATAACATGGATTTATAAGTGATACAACCGTAACTTGCCAAAACCTTATTGTTGTTAACTGGTAATAATAATACTGGAAGTTGTACCTGAATCGGTGCCTTCCTCCACATCGAACCCTTTTTTATCCTCACATTGCTGTCTTTGAATTGATATGGTGGCAAGTGAACTAGCTATTTGAGAAAGGATGACAGCAGTTAGGTCAATTTCATCCGTTGTTCTATCTTTTGAAATTGCAATCGCCAGGGAAGTAGCGAATAATGTTAATTCTTCCGGACACATAAAATCACCTCCCGTATAATATATGTTACGTTTAAGGAAGGGTGATAATGTTGCACAAGAAATAAATGCATACGTAAATCAAGAAATAAATATGTTTACATCTAGTATTAAATACTATATAATAAACTAAGAGGTGATAAATGTGGATGTGAGTAGCGATGAGTACTTGCAAAGTTTAATTGAAACTATTAAAAAGTTGGATTATATTAATCCTGATGATATACCGAATATAGATTTATACATGGACCAGGTAACAACCTTTATGGATGAACACCTAAAAGGTTCCAAGCGTTACAGTGAAGACAAGCTGCTTACAAAGACCATGATAAATAATTATACAAAGAATAATTTACTGCCTTCTCCGAATAAAAAGAAGTATTCCAAAGAACATATGCTTTTGTTGATTTTCATCTATTATTTTAAAAATATATTAACAATAAGTGATATCCAGCATATATTTAATCCGTTAACAGAGAAGTACTATGGTGGCGGGAACAAAGATATCGGGTTGGAAGTCATCTATAAAGAAGTATTTAAGTATGAAGAAGATCAGATGGATAATCTATTAAAGGATGTAATCCGTAAGTTTAATAAGTCCAGAGAAACCTTTGAAGATGTGAAATCGGAGGAGGACAGAGAGTTTTTGAACACTTTCTCTTTCATCTGTATGCTTTGCTTTGATGTATATGTTAAGAAGCAAATGATAGAAAAATTAATTGATGAATCTATTCTTGATACTAAAAAGAAAATAAAAAAAGACAAGTAAGTTAAGCTGCCGTAGGTTTCACGCCCTACGGCTTTTCTTGTGCCCTAAATATACCTTAAAGTCTAAATTGCCATCAACTTGGTAACCCAATAACGCATTGCTTTGCCGTCTTTTTATTGTACTTGGTTTTGTAGTATAGCCCATTGGGGTGCCAAAAGAAGCATAGAAAAACCAGGTGGACTTATGTTATAGTAAATATGGAAAATAACAGAGCTTACCGCTCTACGCTTCATACAAAAGGAGAAAAATTATATGAGCATGGAAATTAAGTTAGGTATTGCAGTGGTAGTTATAATTACGATTGTTGTGTTTATTAAAGGTCATATCGATGAAAGGAAAGGAAAAAACAGCGCAGAAAAGAATGAAATTCGCGAACTGATAAATTCTCTAATTCCTAATGGGAAGGAATATACAGCAGCATATGGTATATGGGAGGATTTAGATCTTTCAGTAGCAGGAGTATCGACAGTTAAGACTACTACCACTTACAACTATTATGCGGTAGCTTTTAAGCCCGGTGTATTGTACTATATACCTCTTTCTTATTCAGGGGGTGAGATGAGTTTTGATGAGACGTATTGCTTGACTAAGGAAAATTTGGGAATGATTAACGCTAAAAAGGGTCAGGATTGGTCGAGTTACTATGATAAAGAGCAAAAGCCTATTGTACACATTACCGTTCAGTCTAGTAATACAAAGGATGATAAATATCACCCTGTTAATATTCAGCAGAAAGAAGAGGCACAGGCTTACGTTGATTTTGTGCAGCAATTTATGAATGATGTCAATTTAGCGAATGGAGTAGAAGTCACAGGGAAGTATATGCAACCATTGAAAAAGTAGGCCTAAACGGATCGTTCTGGCAAGAGACATAATAAATCACATGAAAGTGCCGCCTTCAATCAGTGAATTGCATGAATCATTGATATAGTAGTTTTCCATAATAAAAATCCTCCAATAGAGAGTATTTACAATTCATCAATAATCGTTTTGCTATTATGCAAGACAACTATGACATTTGTAAACATCCTCATTGGAGGAATAGTAAGAACTTTGCCACATATCTCTAAATATGTAATGCTCCTTTTGATAAAGAACTAAAAAAAGCCGGAACGAAGTCCCCTGCTCCCTTGACATGTTGTTATATTATTCTATCTCATCTTCAGTATCTTTGATTTCTGCTATTCTTGAAAATACCATATCATATCCGTCTTTTCCGTAATTTAAGGAACGGTTTACCCTGCTGATGGTAGCAGTGGATGCACCGGTTTTTTCTGCGATTTCTAAGTAAGTTTTATGATTACGAAGCATGCGTGCTACTTCAAAACGCTGAGACAATGATAATAATTCATTCACAGTACAAATATCTTCAAAGAAAGTATAACATTCTTCTGAATTCTTCAAACTTAATATGGCTTCAAATAAATGATCCACAGCAGAGGTTCTTATATTTTTACTCATATTTCAACTCCTGATTATGTGTATTATGAATTAATTTTAACACGATGAAGTCATAAAGTAAAGCGTTATTTTTTATTTTTCAAGTAGGCTTAAATACTGAGGCTTATGAGATTTTTGTTTTCATACTTTAGGGCTTGTATGTTATATATTTAGGAATTAAATTATCATTATACCTTGCACCATTAAAAAGACACTCCCTATATTATGGTATCGAATGTAGGGAGTGTCTTTGTGTTACTATTCTATTTCAATTATTTTGACCTTATTTTAAGGCTTCTGTATCAACACCACCCTTTTTAAGAGCTTCTTCTGCAGCTTTGATAACAGCTTCACTGGTTACTGTAGCCCCGGAGACCGTATCAACAGCAAGGCTCTGTTTTGATACGATTGCTTCTGCAACTTTAGGTGCTGCTGCGCCGCCAAGCTCAGGTGTTTCCTTTGGAGCATCTACTTTAACAGTGCCAATTTTACCATCCTCAGTTAAGGTAACCTCAACGGTTACATCCCCTCCGTATCCGGCGGCAGTGGCGGTATACGTTTTATTGGTATCAGTACCGGTATCCGTCTTTGCGCAGCCGCCTAAAAAAGTACTGAATATGACAACTGTCAATAATACAAAAATTGTGGTAGTTCTGTTAATTTTTTTCATGTACAAACCTCCTGTATATTTAATTAACTTCTATTAGTCAATTGCAAAACAGTTATTTTGTGTGTCGGAACCAGTCAAAATCACCAAAAACAGGTTCCGATGCGGTGGCAAGTCACCTTTATTTTGGTGATTCTGCCTACTTCCAACCTCTAGATCTATCGTTTCGCAATCGCCTAATTTAAATAACTTCTATTATTATAATCAGAAAACAAATTTTAAATCATAGATTTTAAACTATATTGTTTTACAGCTGATGCGGTGTCTGTTTAGTGATGGATAGTTGCTGTTAAAAAATGGATAAACATTGACATCAGAAACTAAAATGTTATACTAAATTTATTATGTTCTTATTTACGACTATACCCAAATTAGGAGTTAGAATTTGTGAAAACTAGAAAAAATGTAAAAAATTTGGATGAATTATCAATACTGGGCTTTGGATGTATGAGATTTCCTACCCAGGGCGGTAATATTGATGAGCCCAGAGCAACGGCAATGCTCCATGATGCAATTGAAAAAGGCGTTAATTACTTTGATACAGCTTATATCTATCATGGAGGGAAAAGTGAAAGCTTTTTAGGAAAGGCTTTGTCTGGAGGATTACGGGAAAAGGTCTATATCGCCACTAAGCTGCCTCCTTACATGGTTAAAAAGCTGGAAAATGCAAAGAAAATTTTTTCAACTCAATTGGAGCGTTTGCAAACCAATTATATCGATTATTACCTATTACATATGCTGACAGATAAGCCCATGTTTGACAGGTTGGAGGCTCTTGGTGTGATGACCTGGCTTGAGGAATTAAAAGAGAAGGGAATCATTAAAAACATTGGTTTTTCCTTTCACGGCAGTAAAACAGATTTTGAACTGATTTTAAAGGCATATGCCTGGGATTTTTGCCAGATTCAATATAACTACATGGATGAGAATAACCAGGCAACAAAGTCCGGGCTTGAACTGGCAGGAACTATGGGAATACCTGTGATTATCATGGAGCCATTACGGGGCGGCAAGTTAGTTAATAATCTTCCGGAGGAAGTAAAGAAAGCCTTCGCCGATTATAGGGAAATGAATTCCCCGGAAACTCGTTCTCCGGCTGAATGGGCACTGCGTTGGGTATGGAATCATCCCCAGGTTACAGTTCTGCTATCAGGCATGAGTGACGAAGCTCAGGTTGCTGAAAATATTCGAATTGCCAGTGAGGTAGAAGCAGAAGCACTGGGTTCTGAAGAACTTGCTATTTTTGATAAAGTTAAGAAAATTATGTACGAGAAGACCAAAATTCCTTGTACGGCATGTGGTTACTGTATGCCATGTCCCGCCGGAGTGAATATTCCCGGATGTTTTTCCAGTTATAATGACAAGTATCTGTTAGCTGATAAAATGGCTCGTTTTAAGTATATGCAGACACTGGGAGCATTATCGGTGCGGCCGGCGAATGCCTCCCAGTGTAAGGAATGCGGTAAATGTGAAGCACATTGTCCTCAGAATATTCAGATAAGAGTTCAGTTAAAACAGATTTCAAAAGAGATGGAAGGCATATTCTATAAACCGGTAGTGGGGCTTGTCAGAAGGTTTTTAAGGATTAGATAAATGATTTTTTTTGATAGATTGTACCGGATACTGCCAGAAAAAGGAATCCTGCAATAAATACGGTTAAAATGATCAGGGAATTATTGCTGAGAAGGCCGGGATTTCCTTGCTCTACACTGGTGATGGTTTCAAGAAACCAGCGGATTGGGCTGATAACACTAAGGCGCTGTAGTAAATCAGGCATTTGAGGGTAGGGTATGAAGGTACCGCCTGTCAGAGAAAACAGTAAAACAATTCCGCTGGAACTTTGGTTGGCGTACATATCATTTTTAAACATAGAGGCAATCCAGGTGGCAAAGGAAGCGGCAAGTCCTGACAGCCAAATACCTAATAATAGCAGACTTCCATAAGAAATCCCAAGATCAGGTATCAGGAAACGGGCTAGTGTAATTCCAAGGAAAAACTGCAGGTAGGTAATAATAAAGTTATAAAGCATATTTCCTAATAGATAGCTGATAGTATATCTGGAGGAGTAGAGATATCTTAAAAACGTGCCGGAAGTTTTGTCTTTTAGGAATAAGGTGGCATTTAAGGTTGAAGTAACCATTAAAAACATAAGCATGAAGGCAAGGATTTTCGAACTGGGGGAAGTTTTTATGCTATATGAATCAAAAGAAACTTTTGCAGTATCCATTTTGAGGGCAGAGTCAATCAGTATATTTATACTATCTACAATTTCTTTATCCTTGACAGAATGTATCAGGTAATTACCATCCGGCTGAAACTCCACGATTGCAGTAAAGCTGCCGGTTCGGATATCTGTCTGAAGAGTTTTTGCATTTGCTATATCTGTGGTTATTCCCTCCATACTATTGAAAGTGGTTATAAGAGTATTACTTTTAGTAGTATGACCGCTTTCCAATATACCAATGCGATAAACAGGATTACTCATTTTACCGGAGATGGCTCCTAGCAAGACTGCCAACACTGGAAGTAATAAAGTTATAAGGAAAGTGGATTTTTTATGTATATTCCGTTTATAATGCATGATGAGAACGGTGAACCAGATAGGTTTCATAGAATGGCCTCCTTTTTAAACTGTTTTATGGTTAGGAAAAGCAGTAGTATGCTAAAAAGTGTAAAAATGACTATGAGAAAAGTTAGTAAAGTAAGCCGGTTATCGTAGACAGCTTCAAAAATACTGCGGTTGATATAGGTCAGAGGTGAGAATCGGCGAAGTGTTGTTAGGGTGAGGGTATTAGAGGCTATCGGAAAAAAAGAACCGCCGAATAATCCCCATAGCACGATGGGAAGATTTAAAAAATTCTTCAAAGCCTCCATTTTATGAAAAGCATAGCCAAGATATAATCCAATTCCAGTTACAACGGCAGCTTCCATAGTCAGTAACGCTGCACAGGGTACAAAGCTATTGTTCATAGGTAATTGATACAAAAAAACAGAGAGTCCCAGGGTGATAATATTACATAGAGCTAAAACGATAAAACAGGATAAAAATTTAGCTAAAACCAGTGCTGCATTGCTTATGGGTGCTGTTAGTAAACGGCAGGAGGTATTTGAAAGTTTATCCTCTTTAGCTACGTAGGCAACAGTGATAATGCCCATTAACGCACAAAATGGTATTATAACAAGGGTATAATAATGATAAGAAGTAAATTCCTTGCTATAGGATTTGACTGTCAGGTAGCCTAATAGAAGTATTATAATGGCAGGGAATAATATGTTATAAAAGAGAATAAAAGAATCTTTACTCCTTTTGCGTAGTCCTAATAAAAAAAGTGGTAAAAAAGTATGCATATATAAACTCCTTTTCATAAATTTCATTTAATTTAGTCATTTGCATCCCGTAAAGCTGTTCCAGTTAGTTTCAAAAAGATATCTTCAAGAGAGCCGGTTCCAAGGGACTTATATTTCATTTTATAATCCGTCTTCTGGGTATCTTCCAAAATAGTTCCCTTATCCATTAAAAGGATTCGGTTGCAAAGGGTTTCAATTTCCTCCATGTAGTGAGAAATGTATATTATAGTAGTTCCTCTTTGATTTAGAGTATTTACAGTTTCAAGTATGTGATTTCTGGACTGGGGATCAATGCCTACCGTAGGTTCGTCCATAATCAAAAGCTCTGGGCTGTGGGCAATGGCACAGGCGATATTTAATCTGCGTTTCATACCACCTGAAAAAGTAGTTGGATAATCCCCTCTTCTATCCCAAAGCCCTACGAATTCTAAAGCTTCCTTGACTTGATACTTTAGTGCCTTTCCCCTATAGCGATATAGGGAGCAAAAGAAGGATACATTGTCATAAGCTGTTAAATCTTCATAAAAAGCCAAGTCTTGGGGAACAATTCCCAAAGTGCGTTTATAGCTTTTTAAATTATTGTGTATATCTTCCTGATTGTAATATATTTGACCGGTATCAGGAGGGAAGAGAGCGGTTAACAAATTAATAGTGGTACTTTTACCAGCGCCGTTTGGACCGATAAACCCTATAATATCTTTTTTAAAGACCTGAAAGGAAATACCGCTTACAACCTCTTTTCCATGATATGATTTTTTTAAATCCGTGACTTTTAATATAGTTTCCATAAAATCCTCCTAAAATTAAAATAGATATACTCAATATTTAATATCCAATATTGGATAAAAAGTGATATTAAAAGGCTTTTACCAATACCATAAGGACAAAAAATTCCTATCTATTCTAATTTTGTATTGGGTAATAGCCATTTAAGTTATGACTTTTTGTTATGAAGTGTTGTAATTAATTTGTCCAGGTTTTCTGCAGCATTGGTGGGATTCGTAAGAATTTCATTCCGTAATCTTTGAATCTCTGCCATATCCATTGGCACGGTTTCCTGCTTTGGTGTATCGGGAATATCAGAAAAGTCAATGGTTTGTATGAGGTTTTGTGTCTTTTCTCCAGCCAGGCGGTATATATCAATATTTGCAAGAAGCTCTTCATGCCAAAGAATTTGATATTGCAGGCTGCTGATAGTCATTTCAAAGGCAAGCTGCTCCGCCTTTAGACTACTGCTGTCAACTTTTGCCTTTTTCCACCATTCCCAATACTCTTTTGCCTTTTGTAATTCTTCCAGATGTTTTTTTAAACTTTTTTCCATAAGGGATTCCGGTAACTGGTTTAGAAAACTTTGCAGTAGAAACTTTTCCGAACCGCTGGGAACGATAGGACGCTGTAATTCTTCCAGAAGTTCTTTTTGCAGTGCTTCTTTCCCTAAATCGGTTATATCATAAATCTTACGTATCCTTGCTCCGGTTCGCTCTTCACGTAGAACTTGTATAAAGCCTTCTTTTTCTAATTTTGCCAGAGCATAGTAAATGGAACCGGATTGTATCTTTGCCCAGCTGTCAGAGCCGGACACCTGTAAAAATCTCTGAATTTCATAGCCATGGGTAGGTTTTATATTCAGATAATATAAAAGTAAAGAGCGTATCATAGTAAGCCTCCTATATCCTTTGCCTGATATTATATATCCAACATTGGATATTGTCAAGCAGTCATTTATATTATAAACGAAAAATGAATAAATGAACATTTTACGAACGAAAGACTCCTCCGGTCAAATTGATTTGGAGACTTTTTCGGTATTCTCTGGGAGTAAAACCATAGGTATCCTTAAAGGCTTTTGTAAATTTTCCGGGAGTTTGAAAACCTACGAAAGAAGAGATTTCCTGTATAGAATTGGTTTCATCAGAGAGATACATCAGTGCCCGCTTCATACGGGACTCCCTTACATATCCATATATGGTACAGTCAAAGGCAAGTTTAAAGGATTCCTTTAATTTAGTTTGTCCCATTCCGGATAATTTACAAAGCTGGTCTAGGGATGGAGGCGTAGTTATATTTTTCTCAAGCGTTTGTCTTACCAGATTTAGATATCTTAAGTCAGAAACGTGTAAATGTCTGGCGATATGGGTACGTCTGTTGATATCATTTCTATAATTGCTCATAATGCGGGAGAGAATTTCACCAACCTTACTTTCATAATACATACGCATTTTTTCTTTTGTTAGCAGACTTTGCTTTAACTGTGAGAAGATTAATGTAAGCTCAGGCGTGTTATAGTTGTGACTCTTCCAGTGATTTGCCTGAGATAATTCCAGATAATCCTCCGGAAAGCTTTGGGCGATATGCGTTTTCATATATTGGTCATAAAGCAGTATACTGACATATCGGATTGGGGTATGGGCTTCATAATAGATTTTACCGGCGCTGTTCTGATTAACGTATAGATTGATTCCAACTTCAATTTCTTGTGTTTTTTTACCCTTCTCCAGGTTTTTTATCTTACCGGACTCAAAATAATAAATCTCCATGTTCATCTGGGTGGAGTGGTAGCTGCGTTCTACCGGTTCAGTCAAGATATAATCACCAATGGTGATATGCAATCCGTTACTATGGCAAAGCTGATAAACATAACCTTCTCCTTTATCTTTCTGCAGTTGAAAGAAAGATTCATAAGGCTGTAGGTCCGTTTTATTAAAACCCAGCTGTAATATGGTGTCATTAAATTCATCTATGTCATTTTTTATTTCTTTCATTTCAACACCCATGCCTTTCAATTTTTTGATGACCTATTCAAAAATTGAACAGGCCTAAATAGAAAGGTTGAAAATGAACTTTTTTCAACCTAAACTCCTATCT
>Ga0160506_100286_pt1 | contig 11033 bp, 12 predicted proteins | sample DID2874_E49MG_FD_108204 | JGI IMG/M metagenome (GOLD analysis project Ga0160506, IMG submission 108204) | Enriched chicken feces microbial communities from UW Madison campus, WI, USA - DID2874_E49 MG | ecosystem: Host-associated > Birds > Digestive system > Large intestine > Fecal | place: USA... | reverse complement strand
TCAACAATTGCATTAAAACTTCTGGCATCTTTAAACCATAGAAGGTGAAAGTCATCATATCCATAATAAAAGAAATAAGGAGCTTTTGCTACTTCATTAAATTCTATAGGTACACCCTTTTCTCCTGCAATTTGTATTGCTCCATTCGAGGTAATTGCATTTGCTCTTGTATAACCCGGAATATATGGTATTGGCCAGTCATAGCCAATAGGAATAAGTCCTATAAATATTTTATCAGACGGCACTAGCTTGGTTGCAAAATCCAAAAAATCATCCCATAGATTAACCGGAGTTATTGAACTGGGACACCCATATGCAACGCCTCTTTCATAGGTAGCAAAGATAATGGCATCTGCTGATACCGCAAATTTTGAATAATCTAATTGTGAAAACCGGATAGGCATTTTATCAATATTAATGATTGGAGCTATTGTAACAAATACCTTGAAGCCTTCTGAATGGTATATTGCTGCTACTCTTGCAAATACATTGACTTGGTCAACAAAATTGTCTAATGTGATATCCTCAATGTAAATATTGATGCCATAATAATTTTTTGACTTCAGAATTTGTACAATCTGGTCAACTGCACGGTTTTGTATTTCGGGATTATTTATAATACTGTAAACAACATCGCTGGTGCTATAACTATCGGTTGCCATTGTAGAAACAAACATTAAAGGAGCAACACCGTAAGCTTTCGCGACTTGAACAATCTCTGTATCGTCAGTACCAATTACTTCACCCTCAATTGTAACCTGATAATTAAGTATAGATAAATAAGTTAGATATGGAAGCGTCTGCCTCAGAGTATTTGCAGTAATATAAGGCAGTGCATATCCAATGGTGGAAATTGGTCTGATTCGATTGGTTTGATACTGAATAACCAGTGTTTCCCCGGGGTAGATGGATTCCATTTCAGAGACAAAAGGATTATTCCGCAGTAGCTCCATCAATGAAATCTGGTTTCTCTCAGCAATACTATCTAGGGTATCGCCTTCTTGTACAGTATCTATAGATTCAGGGTAAGCAATGATAATGGTCTGACCAATTACCAGATTTTTTATATTATCGAATTCCAAACCATTCTCTCTAATTAGTATGTTTAGGGGTATATTATACATGTTAGCGATGCTATCAATGGTTTCTCCCGGCTGTACAACATGTATTTCCATGGCAACCTCTTATCATTTATACTACATAATATATGTAAAAATGTAGAGTAGGTTAATTTGATATCTCGATATATGGGAGGATAAATTCTTATAATATTTAAAAGACAACTAAGAATTAGTTTCCTTTATAACTAGAATTATTATAGATAAATTACGTGTAGGTAAACTAAAGAGAGACTGGATAGATTTTAATGCTTAATAAGAAAAAATAGAAAAAAATGTATTACAATAACTCAATATATCTATCCTATATTGCAATTGCGATATTTTTGGTATATAATGGTATATATTACTAAAATAGAAGTGGGGAATATACTATATGGATAAAATAATTAATCTGGAGGAAATGGTTCCTATAGTTTATGAGAGATACAAGAACAACAACAATATTTTTCGTGAAGTACTGGAAGTGATATATTACATAAGAGAAAGAGATGACTATCCTTCGTGCAGTGGAATAATTGAAAATGCCATTAAAGCGAAGATTGGAATAGATATTGCTGAGTTGCATGGCCACTTTATGAAAATAGAAGATGACATTGAAGAGAATATTGATTTTGTAAATACAGAAAATAAATTTGTCTTAGATTTTTATTTTTTCTATAAATGCTTTGAACAGATTATTTGGGAATCATATGTGTACGATGGTGATTCAAGTGAGTTATTGCGAATTGTACACAATGCAAGAAACAGTAACGATGAGTACGCAGAACTGAGAATATTCACATTAAACAAAAAATGGCTTGATGTAAAATTCAATAAAGATGATGCAGATTTGATGATAAGAACCCTGAAAGATATAACAACTACTTTTAAAGGTGATAACGATGAATAACATTGATTTTGATAAAGAACATTCAATGACACCCATAGAAATAAACTACAGATATAAAAAGGATAAAATTTTGTTTAGGAGTAATAATAAAAATTATTCCAGTTCTGCAATGTATTTTAATGATGAAATGTTAAAACTGGGGAATAATTCATATACAGACAACAACAAGTATGAGAGAATCAGAGGTGGTATTATGGATGATAACAAAATGCTTGAGATGTATATTAATAAAGTGGATAAAGACCAATCTGAATTGAAACAAGATATACGTGAAAGTGAAAAACGGATGGAAAACCATATGATTCAATCCGAAAAACGAATAGAAGATAGAATGAATAGGATAGAATCACTCTTAGTATCGCAGAATGACAAAATAGATGGTTTAAAAGATGAAGTAACCAAGCAATTATCAGAAGATAAAAAGTACAGACACACGAATAATATAGCCATTGCACTAGGTGTTGTTGCAACAGTTTTAGCCATGGTTGGAATATATTATGCAACAGTATCTATGATTACGGACATTATAGGCGTATCAATTAAATAATAATAAGGCTCAGTCAACTAAGACCGAGCCTTATTATTATTTAATACCTTTTTTTCTAACAAGGCATCTTGCAATACTTTTGAAAAATTAATATTCTGTTTCTCTGCAAAGGATTTTAACCATGCAGGAAGTGTTACGTTTGTTCTAACACTCTGAGAACCATACTTTTCATGATAACTATCCATATCTAATACAAATAAGTTTACAAAGCTACCTAAAGGCGGTTTTACTGAAATAATATCAGATGCTACAGGGATTTTATTGCCGTCTTCAAGTTCATCAAGAACCCAACCACTTGCAGCATCTACGCCCATATCTAAAGCATCAGATAAAGTATTACCTTCAGTAACGCAACCTGGCAAGTCTGGAAACTCCACGACATATCCGCCAGTTCCGTCGGAAAACGGTGTAAGAATACCAGGATAAATCAGCTTCATATATAATTACCTCCTTGGATTAAGCAGGACTCTTTAAGTCCCGCTTACTTTAAAATGGATTTTACTTATACACATAATACGCATAAATGTCAAGCGTAAATATGTATTATGCGTATAAAAATAATTTATTAAAAACTAAGCTAGTCCCTAGTTATGCACTTGAATACTGTGCCTAAATTTGTCATTATATTCAAGGAGGTTTTAGTGTGATAAGATATAAAAAAAATATTCTGCAAACCTTAAAGCAGGAAGGGTATACAACTTATAAGCTGCGTAAGGACCGATTCTATGAAAAATAAAATGGAGCAGATGGAAATAAGAAAGGGTGATACTACAGACAGGCAACATCATCTAAAAGTAGAACTTGGGAAAATAGTCGCACCACCCAGGGAATTCGTTATGCAACTTTTGTGAAATGATATAAATATAAAAGAAAAAAGCCCTGAGGAGCAGAAACGCATCATCAAGACTTACATTCAAAAAATACTCATTTACCCTGACCATATAGATATCTATACAGACAGGGGTTTGAGTGATGGAGCTGAGGGGAATCGAACCCCTGTCCGAAAGCCCATTCATTGCGGCATCTCCCATTACAGTCAGTCTTTTGACATTCCCTCCGTCACATCGCCGAATGACAGGCTATGGACATTAGTAGCTTCATAAGTTCTTTTACTCTCTCAAAGCTTTGAAAGCAAAGTGCCTTGCTAATTTGATGCCGAGGTCTTAAGCCGCAAGTAACTTAAGTTCGACAGCTGCCGCTAGGCAGCGTACGCTAAATTTTCGTCTGCGATTAAATTTAATTCTAAGTTGGTGACGCGGTCCTAGTCCGCGAATGGCTTCCACAACTTCAAAACCCCCGTCGAAACCAGTACAACCCCTTAAAATTGGGTGTTGCTATATGATATATAACATATAACAAATTGGTTTAGCAGACTTTTGAAATCCTATGTGCTTATTATATACAATAAAACAAGAAATAGCAATAGGAAAAGTCAGACAATATGCAAAATAACTTCCATATTTTATTTTAATAAATTTCGTGATACAATAAAAGTTACTAAGATTGGGTAAGAATAAAAAACAGTAAAATAAAAAAATTGAAAATAACCTATGTTCACTTCAGGAATAGGTAAGCAGACAATAGCGAAATAGTTGCAAAAAGGCAGGAAGGTATGGAAGGAAGAAAAAGACATGAAAGAAAAATACTTATATATTGTTTTAATGAGTAATGTAAAGTCTATATCCAGGGAGGTCGTATACGAACATGTAGAATACTTGAAAAGACTGGAGAAGGATGAAAAACTTCTGTTATGCGGCCCATGTGTGGATTATGAGGGAGGAGTTGTTATACTAAAAGTAAAAGACCTTGAAGAAGCACATAGCTTGGCTAAAGAAGACCCGTTTATCGCTGATGGTTACAAAAGTTATGAAATACGGACAATGGAATGGGCACATAGAGAAAATAATTATGGATTAAACGAAAGTAATACTACAAATTAACAAAAAGAAAGAGAGGAAGATAGGTATGAGAACAATACGTTGGGGTATTATCGGTACAGGTAATATTGCGTCAAAGTTTGCGGCTGCTTTACAGGGTATGGAGGACACAAGCTTGGCAGGAGTTGCTTCCAGGAATCTTGAAAAAGCATCAAAATTTGCAAAGGAATTCGGAGCTTTAAAAGCATATGGAAGTTATGAAGAATTAGCGGAAGCTTCAGACATTGACGTGGTATATATTGGAACACCCCATACCGAACACTTGGGGAATGCTGCATTAATAATTAAGAACAAAAAAGCAGTATTATGTGAAAAGCCGTTTACTTTGAATGAAAAAGATTCCAGGTCTTTAGTTGAACTTGCCAAAGAAAATAAAGTATTTCTGATGGAGGCTATGTGGACAAAATTCTTACCAACCACCAACCAGGTTAAGAAGTGGATAAATGACGGGAAGATTGGGACAGTTAAAAAAATGCAGATAGGCTTTGGATTTTTTAATGAATTTAATGAAGCACACCGTTACTTTAATTTTAACTTAGGTGGAGGAGCACTGCTTGATGTTGGAATCTATCCCATTTCTTATGCTATTGACTTAATGGAAAGTATTCCGGATAAGATATGCTCCATGGTATCTAAATTAGAAAATGGAATTGACGAACAGAACTGTATGTTGTTTCAATTTCCGGGTCAAGCTATTGCCATGTTAAGTTCTGCGGTATCTGTGGAGGTAGGAAAAGACGCACTTGTCATAGGCGATAAAGGAAGGATTAGAGTTCCAAACTTTTGGAAGGCTGACAAAGCATATCTTTATGACAACGAGGGAAAATTGATAGAGACCTATAAAGAGGCAGATAGAATAAATGGGTATGAATTCGAGGCTTATGAGGTTAATCAGTGTATAAGGGATGGGGTATTAGAAAGTAAAAGAGTACCTTTAAAAGATACTTTGGATGTTATGAAGATAATGGACGATTTAAGAAAAGAATGGGGGATACATTACCCTCAGGAAGGCGTGTCTGAACGCTCATTCCAGAACAAGTAGTTTTCAGATACACACAGGGAAAGGATTATTAATAATGAAAAAAGCAATCAGTTTTTATCTTATATTAATTGCAGCCTTCGCACTATTGAGTGGCTGTTCCAAAGAAATAGACCAGATGGCAGCTCCTCAAAAAGGGGAGACGGTAGCAGAAATAAAAATTGAGAATTATGGTTCAATATATGTCCGATTTTTTCAAACAGAAGCGCCTAAAGCAGTTGAAAATTTTGTAACCCATGCAAAAGAAGGTTACTATAACGGTCTTACTTTTCATCGCATTATTAATGACTTTATGATACAGGGAGGAGATCCGACCGGAACTGGTACGGAAGGAGAAAGTATCTGGGGAAAAGAATTTGAAGATGAATTCTCTGATAATTTACAGCCTGTAAGAGGCGCTCTATGTATGGCTAATGCAGGAGCAAATACCAATGGCAGCCAATTTTTCATAGTACAAACCGGACAGACTTATGATAAAGATATTCTAACCCAGGCGGAAAAAGAGTTAGAAGTTAAGTTTAGTGACACTGCGGTTGAAAAGTATAGTACAATAGGTGGGACACCCTGGCTGTATAGAGCACATACCGTGTTTGGACAGGTTTATGAAGGGCTGGAGATATTGGATGCAGTGGCAGCAGTTGAGGTTGATGGTAATGCGAAACCTCTGGATAATGTTATTATTGAGGCTATTAATATCTTTGAATATGAAGAGTAATAACCAGGAGCTGTAATAATCTTAAAAAGCATTCTGAAACATACTATTTTCACATTTATATGCTATAATAGCTCCAAAAATAAAGGGAATCAAATTGAGGCAGAGGAATTGGTTGAAAAGGGTTGAAAAGAAAATCATTTTTCAACCGGCAAAAGCACAGAAGGTGCTTTTTGCTCAGTTTTGTACGCCCCTGAAGCGGCAGATGGAGGTTGTTATGGATAAAATAAAAATATTAGTTGTAGATGATGAAAGCCGTATGAGAAAACTGGTAAAAGATTTTCTAAGTAAGAAAAACTATGATGTTATAGAAGCAGAAAATGGAGAGAGAGCAGTCGATATCTTCTTTGAAACGAAGGATATATCCTTAATCATCCTTGATGTTATGATGCCTAAGATGGATGGCTGGCAGGTTTGCAGAGAAATCAGACAGTATTCAAAGGTGCCGATTATTATGCTTACTGCAAAAAGTGATGAAAAAGACGAACTATTAGGTTTCGAGCTTGGGGTAGACGAATACATATCAAAACCCTTTAGCCCCAAGATTCTGGTAGCAAGAGTAGAAGCTATTCTAAGGAGAACGAATACCTTAGAGGATGAAGTAATCGAAATTGGCGGAATAGTACTTGATAAAGCAGCCCATCAGGTAAAAATTGACGGAGTCACAATTGACTTAAGCTACAAAGAATTTGAGTTGCTGACGTATTTTATAACCAATCAGGGGGTTGCCCTTTCCAGAGAAAGAATACTAAATAACGTATGGAACTATGATTATTTTGGAGATGCCAGGACAATTGATACACACGTAAAAAAATTAAGAAGTAAAATGGGTATTAAAGGTGACTATATTAAGACAATATGGGGAATGGGTTACAAGTTTGAGGTGGAAGCATGAAATTCCATCTTAAGCCGGTCAGTAAGCATTCCATCAGGGTGAAGTTAACCATAACCTTAACAATCAGCATACTCTTAATCATTATAATTCTTTGGGGCTTAAACCGGACTTTTCTGGAAAGTTATTATTTGCACAGCAAAAATGATATCTTAGGTAAAACGTATAATGATATTAATGCCTTATTTCCGAAAGATACAGAAATTACAGATTTCACAGAGAAGCAAATTCTTGAGAATGAACTGGAAATCGAGCGGATGGAAGATAACCGTAATGTAAGTATTAGCATAACTCCGATGATAAATCCCGTTTTGTGGTTTGACCAGTCCAAGTGGAAGTCAGTATCCTATATCCAATATGGTAATAGCTACTGGGATACAGTAAAAAAGATCAGAGACTATGTATTTGAACTTAATAGACCTGATTTCACAGATTATATTACGTATCAAACCTATGATGTCAGAATAAAAGCTAATTACAGGGAATTGATTGGAATACTAGATAATTCCTATGTTATATATATAAAAACCAATCTTGAGAGTATTCAGGAAAGTACCGCTATATCCAATCAGTTTTTGGCTTATGTGGGAGTTGTGGTTGTTTTATTATCCTCCGGTGCCATGTTCTACATCAGTAAGCGTTTTTCCAACCCTATATTACAGCTTTCGGGAATAGCCAAAAGAATGAGTGATTTAGATTTTGAGGTAAAGTATCCGGTAGCTACCCAAGACGAAATCGGTGAACTAGGATATAGCATTAATACGTTATCTGACAAGTTAGAGAAAACAATCTCTGAGTTAAAAAGTGCCAACAATGAATTGTTAACGGATCTTGAAAACAAAGTACAGATTGATGAAATGCGGAAAGAGTTTTTATCGAATGTTACTCATGAACTTAAAACCCCTATTGCTTTAATTCAAGGGTATGCAGAAGGACTTAAGGATAATATCAGTGAGGATTCAGAAAGCAGGGATTTTTATTGTGAGGTAATAATTGATGAAGCCCAAAAGATGAATACTATGGTAAAAAGACTGTTATCTTTAAACCAAATTGAGTCCGGTCATAATCAAATTAATTTAGAACGGTTTGATTTAGTAGCTCTATTACAATCAGTTGTAGATTCTACAAAGCTGCTTTTCGAGCAAAAGGATGTCACACTGCATTTTGAAGCGGAAGAACCGTCATATGTATGGGCAGATGAGTATATGATAGAAGAGGTTATTACGAACTATATCAGCAATGCCTTGAATCATGTTGAGGATGCCCGGATCATTGAAATAAAGCTGATTAAGAAGGAAAAAGTCATAAGAGTAGCCATATTTAATACAGGTAGCAATATACCGGAAGAAGAGCTTAATAATATATGGATAAAGTTCTATAAAGTGGATAAGGCCAGAACCAGAGAATATGGCGGTAATGGTATCGGTTTATCTATTGTTAAAGCTATTATGGATTCTCATAATCAAAAATGCGGTGTTACTAATCATGAAACCGGCGTTGAATTCTGGTTTGAATTAGATACTCAGATAGGATAGCTAAGATTATCTTATAAAAGTCCTCTAATTATTTAAAAATAACAAACTCGCTCTAGGGAATTAGACACAAAAATAGCTATATTGAAAGATTATGATTGCCCATTTATGCAAATAGTGGTATTATGTAAATAATTATATAATTGCTACAGGAGGATAAAAAGGTGAGGAAGTTATTCTTTATATTAATTGCACTTTGTGGAATACTTATGACGGGATGTGCTCAGTTAGTAACTTTAGATGAAAATCAAAGTGATGTGATAGTAGAGTATATGGCTGGAACAGTTTTGAGGCATTCAAACAATTATGAAGAAGCTTTGATATATCCGGTAGAGACAGCCGAAGACACAAAAAAGGAAGTACAGACTGTTACAACCAAAGTACAGGAAGAGTCAGCCGATAACGTAATAAATACAGCTCTTCATGCTGGTCAAAGTAATGAAACGGTAGAGCAGGGAATTAATGTCAACATTGATAGTTTATTTACAGACATCAGTGGAGGTGACTTTACAGTTGCATATAAAGGTTATGCATTTTATGACAGTTATCCGGAAACCAACGGTTACTTTACATTGGAACCTGCTCAGGGCAAAAAGATTCTGGAAATTACCTTTAAGCTTACTAATCTTTCAGGAAAAAATCTGGATATAAATCTAATTAAGAAGAATATTAGTTATAAATTAACTGACAGCAAAGGTGTTGTCTATGGTTCAATGCTGACATTATTGGAAAATGATCTCCAGTTTTTAAATCTTCGTATCCCGAAGGGTAAAAGTAAAGAAGCTGTTATACTGTTTGAAGTATCAAAAGACCTTTCTAAGAAAGGTTTGAAGTTTAATGCCTCATACAATGGTGAAACAGCAGATATAGAATTAAAGTGAATAAGATTTCCTAAAGGAGCAAGACCATGATTTACGTTGAAAAGAAACGGACCAAATTCCTGGGGCTGCCAATGTGTTTTACTACCTATACTTTATCGGATGATAAAATTACTATTACCAGCGGTTTTTTGGATATTACAGTGGATGATGCATATATGTACAAGGTGCAGGACGTTAAGCTGACTAGAAGCTTTGTGGAGCGAATATTTAAGTTGGGCACAGTAACCTGTTATACTGGTGATACAACTCATCCGGAACTAAAGCTTTTGCATATCCGCAATGCAAGCGAGATTAAGGATTTTATCATGAATTCTTCAGAAGAGGCTAGGCGAAAGAGACGTGCACTTCATACCATGGACATCGACAATATTGATGTTCCCTTGGAGGAGTTAGAATAATAGAACAGGACGAGTCAATAGTTAAAGCTATGACTTGTCCTTTCTTCTTGCCTGATTGGAGTTATGTACAAGGCTGTACATACCAAAGCAGTACATGTACCATATTGGCTCATGGGCTGTTTTTTTTGAGTAATTATATTACCTGGTTATGTTTCTTTTCTTTTTATTGCGTAAATATATAAAAAAATGAGAAAAGCGATAAATAAATATTTACCGCTTACTCAATATATATTAATATGGGGGAGGAGAGAGTGAAGTATATTTTCACTATCTTGAGTTCATTATAAAATTAATATATGATTAAAGTATGAAGATTATAAAGATAAACTGTTAACTTTTTCGTTCATATTTTGCTCCCGTCTGCGACCGTTGGTTACGACCGTTGGCGCCGCGTAAAAAATCAACTTCAAAAACAAAAGGTTAGAAGAATGGAGTTTAGGACATGAATTATAAACTTTTAGTAGATACTGCAATGCTGGCAGGTGAAATCATGCTGATTGGCGGTGCTGAGACCTATCGTGTGGAGGATACTATGAGCCGGATATTAAAAATCTCAGGCTTAGAAAAAACAGAAACCTTCGTTACTCCAACAGGTATATTTTTAACGTTAGGCGATTCTAGTATTGATTCTATTACACTTGTCAAGAGAGTGGACAACCGGATAACTAATATGTCCCACATATACCGGACAAATAATATATCCAGAAAATTATGCAGTGGAGCCATGTCCTTAGAAGAGGCTTATGGTGAATTAAAAGAAATTAAAAATCAAAAGGAATATGATGTACGCTTACAACATATCTGTACAATCATAGGCTCGTCAGCTTTTACTATTTTGCTTGGGGGAGATTGGTTGAACAGTCTAATCGCTGGATTAAACGGAAGCTTAATCGTTTTAATTACACTGATAACCAGAAAGATGCGAATCAATACCTTTATTAAAAACTTGTCCGCTTCCATTCTAATTGCTTTTAACAGTATGTTTTTTCTGCATGAATTAGGAACAAACCTGCAGCTGGATACTTTGATTGGTGGTTCAGTCATGCCTTTACTGCCGGGTGTTGCCATTACCAATGCAATTCGTG
>Ga0160506_100284_pt1 | contig 11077 bp, 6 predicted proteins | sample DID2874_E49MG_FD_108204 | JGI IMG/M metagenome (GOLD analysis project Ga0160506, IMG submission 108204) | Enriched chicken feces microbial communities from UW Madison campus, WI, USA - DID2874_E49 MG | ecosystem: Host-associated > Birds > Digestive system > Large intestine > Fecal | place: USA... | reverse complement strand
CATTGTAACAGTGGTACCCAGTTATAGGCATTGTAAGCCGCCGGTCCGATTGCAGAAGGCATAATCAGAAGCTTTCCGGTATCGTTACTGGTATATTTTTGTGAATACGCTACAGCATCTTCATAATTGGATACGCCAAAGATGTTCGGAAGTAAATCTTTGTAGTCATCAAGTGCCACTAACATGTCTGCATCCATAGCAAGCTGAGCCTGGTCTAACCCCTTAAACCCTACGATATCCGGCAAACTTCCGGATACCAGATACTGCTGCAGCTTTTGTTCTACTTCATTACCGGTAGGATATGTATCCAACTTTATCTTGGTATCCTCATATAGTCTCTGTGCACCCCAACCCTGCCAGATACCTGATTCACTGGTAACGGACTGCTGAAAAAATGCAGTAAGGGTGGTTTCCTGTTTTTCTGCTTCTGTAGTGGGAGTTGTTGTACCTGTATTACTCCCGGTGTTTGTTTTTGTGTTACCGCCATTGTTACCACAGGCAGTCAGATTAAATACCATAACTGCACAAAGTAATAGAACTAGTAGTTTTTTCATACCTTTCCTCCTTAAAATACAATCTTGCATTTATTTTTAATAGATATTGTAACCTGGTTACTAAAAATCTATCAAATGCCTGCCCCCATTGAAGCAAACCCCTTATATTTTCTTACCCCTTAACAGCCCCAATCATAATTCCTTTTACAAAGAATCTCTGAAAAAACGGATAGATTAATAAAACCGGCAGTATGGTTACAATACAGATAGTATACTGTACCGTTAGAGGTGTCAGCAGCGTGGACAACCCATGCTGTGCCATAGCGGTAGGATCTTCCCTCATAATTTCTGCAATGGCATTTGCTTGATTCAGATACTGATATAAAACATACTGTAAGGTGAATAAGCTTTTATCACGAATATATAAGACGGTATCCATAAAATTGTTCCATTGCCCTACCGCTGAGAATACTGCAATGGTAGCCAGTATAGGTTTTGATAAGGGCAGTATGATTTTTAAATATCTTTGAATGTAACCTGCACCGTCAATTTCGGCGGATTCCTCCAGAGACTGGGGCAGGGATTCTATATAGGTTTTACATAAAATTAAGTTAAAGGGCGTTACCACGCCGGGTAAAATATATACCAGGAAGGTGTTATAAATATTCATTGCCTTATAAGTTAAAAATATGGGAATAATACCTGCACTAAAATACATCGTAATTACTACAAAGCGATACCAGAACTTTCTATGCCAATATTCCGGTCTGGTAAAGGCATATGCCGGAAAGGAGGCAACAAATACAGTAAATACCGTTCCGAGTACAGTTCTTGCCAGAGATACGAAAGCTGCCGGCGGTATGGTATTAAGCTTTAATACATTCTTGTAGTTTTCCAAGTGTAACCCTATAGGAATTAACGTAATCCTTCCCGTAGTTACCAGGTTGTTATCACTAACTGTGTTGATAAAAATATAATAAAAGGGGAATATACAGGCTATAGTAAATATGCCAAAGGCAATATACAATACGCTGTCAACCGCCCAGTCAACTGCCGTTCTTTTTCTCTTTCTCTCCATAATAAAATCCATTGCTGTCCCACTCCCATAACTTATTCTCCTACGCAGGTCGGTTAGGTTTAAGGGACAACTCCTTTCTTACTTTCTGTCTTAAACGATTGCGAAACATAGGTCTAGAGGTTGGAAATAGGCTAAATCACCAAAATAAAGGTGACTTGCCAATAATCGTAACCTGTTTTTGGTGATTTTGACTGGTTCCGACTCATAAAATAACAGTTTCGCAATATCTTGTCTGAAATTTTTACTTTCATCTTTAGAAAATGGAGGAACCTCTCACTTTCTTTGATATCTTATTTGCTCCGAATACCATAATAAGACTGATTACTGATTTCCACATACCGATTGCTGTTGCATATGAAATATTGCCAAGCTTAAGACCATTGTTATATACATATAAATCCAGTACTTCTATATAATCCTGATTCATAGCATTAGAAAATACCATATACTGGTCGATACCATTATTTACAATGTTACCAATCTGTAAAATTAATAGTACAAAGAAGGTAGGGATTAAAAATGGAATTGTTACATGCTTAATCTTAGCAAGCCTTCCTGCACCGTCAATGTCTGCCGCCTCATAAACCTCTGCGTCAATAGAGGAAATAGCAGAGATATAGATAATTGCTCCCCAGCCTAAGCCCTTCCATAAATGATACCCTAACATTTTAATCCACATATGGCTTGTATCTGCCAGAAAATTAATTGGTGCCTTTAAAATACCCCACTGCTGTAACAGATTATTGATAAGTCCTTCATTGGACAGCAGGGAAAAGAAAGCGGAATAGGCAAGCACCCAACTGATGAAATTTGGTATTGTGGTAAAGGTCTGTATGAACTTACGGTATTTTACAGAACGTATTTCCATTAATAACACGGCGAACATCATAGGCAGTACCATGGCTAATAAATACAACAGATTAATGCCTAAGGTATTTTTCATAACCCTTAAAAACTGATCTCTCAAAACGGAATTGTTAAAAGGCATTAGAAACCATTTTAAATTTACAAATTGGGATTCAAAAATGGGTATACCGGGCTTATAATCGAAAAATGCATAGGTCCAGCCTAATAAAGGAACATATGAAAATATAAATATTCCAATCAATATAGGCGTTGTTAACAGGAATAAACGAAAACCAGCTTTTTCTCTTGCGTTCTTTCTTCCCGGTAACAAGTTGTTTTTCTTGTCTCGTTTCATTTACCAACTTCTCCTTACGTCTGCTTTTAATTTTATCTTCTGGTATCATTATAATAACGTTAAGACAAGAATAAAATTGTACTAATTATAAAACCTTGCACAAATTATAAGAAAACCATAATTAATGAACAAAAGAGATTCAATTAATTCTTTATTAATTATACAAATTATATACTATCATCATAAAATGTCCACTTCTTATGTTGTAAATGCACAATCAGGGTGTTATAATAAAATTAATCCGGCTCTAAAAGCCTATTACATCTGCCAGGTTGTGTACCACAGGTTGTATCAAATTATTCTTTAGGAGATGACATCTTATGAAATTGCACAAATTCAGGATAACCGGTTTTTATTCCAAAATGCTTTTGTTCTGTATCATTATTCTTTCCACAATTTCTTTAATCCTAGCGGCTATTGTAAGCTCCTTTGCAAAAAAATATGAGCAGGCTGAATTCTTGAAAAAATACGATTTGACCTTAAATAATTTACATAATTCTTTTGAATTAAAACAAAGAAATTATAACGCTGCCTTAGACAGCTTATTTGACATTCCTTACGCCTATAATGATTTATGTACTTTTTTACAAATTTCCAATCCGTATGATTTAGAGGTATCTACTAACAAAAATATTATAACGGCTCTAAACCGCATCTGTGATTTTGACTCCAGTTGTATTGGTATTCTTTTGTTTTCTAATGTTACAAAACAGCTTTATCAATTTGATCCCAAGTATTCCTCCCTTAACCAGATTCCTTTAACTACTACCTGGCCGGAACATTCACCATTTACACTGGGAATTATGAATGATACCCAGTTAATGTCAAGCAGTACAGGCTTTAAAAAACCCTCCTCCAATACTTATGGTCTGGTAGGAACTATTTTTAAAAATATCAGCAAAACGAACAAGGTGTTAGGTCAGATTATCCTGCTCTATCCTACCTCCGAATTCTTAAGCGTCCTAAACAGCTATCCTTTGAGTGCAGAATATGCATACAGCATTACAGATTCGAAACAAAATGTGATATTTCGTTCCTCGGGAGATTACGCTGATTCAAGTGATTTGTTCCTTGAGTATCCTGCCAGCAACAGCAATAATGTAGTCTCCTATCCTACGGTTACAACTGCTATTGGTAAAGAAGATTATTTTACCTCTTCCATCTATAACGGCAGATATGATTTTTACGCCTCTTACCAAATAAAAAAAGCCGGGTACGGTACCGGCTACACCCAGAACCTTATTCTGCTTCTGGCTTTATTTACTTGTGCGTGTTCTATTTCCTTATATGTAATAACCTTTCAGATGGCAAGAAAGAAGGTTCGCATTATCCAAAAGGGTATGTCTAAAATCGGTTCCAATAACCTGACATACCGCATTCCCCATAGCAAAGGTCAGGATGAGTATTCTCATATTATCACCGGCTTTAACCGGATGTGTGACGATCTGCAAAAGAATGTAGAACAGTCCTATGTATATGCCCTGCAACAAAAAAATGCAGAACTTTATGCTCTGCAAACCAGTATTAATCCCCATTTTTTATATAATACCTTAGAACTTATCAGAGTCCAGACTCTACATGGAAATCCTGCAAGTGCCTCCCAGATGATACTTTTATTAGCCAAAATTTACCGTAACCAGACAAACCGGGAAATGTTTATTTCATTAGGGGAAGAACTAGAACAATGTGAAAATCTCATGTCTCTTTATCAATACAGATTTCAAAATTTTGAATATGAATTCTACATTGAAGATGCCCTCTCTCTATATGGGCTTCCAAAGAATACTCTACAGCCGCTGATTGAGAATTATTTCGTACATGGTCTTGATAAAAACAGGGATGACAACTATTTAAAACTGGATGGAGAACTTATTACCACTGAGGGTACTCCTTATATTAAACTAACCTTATCTAATAACGGTCAAGCCATCACAGAAGAAGAGCTAAAAGGACTGTTAGTAAAATTGAACCAATCGGTATTTGAGAACAATGAATCCAGCGGCTTTGCACTTGCCAATGTGAATAACCGCTTGCGAATTGTTTTTGGAGAGAATTATGGAATTCAACCAGGTTCCTTAGAGGATGGAACCGGATTTTGTATTACATTAATGATTCCTCCTGTACTGACAGCTGATTTAAGAGAAAAAAAACACACAGTGCTACCTAAGGCTATGCCTTAAATAACTGTGTGTTTTACTGCACTCACTTTAGCTAAACTTTTTCGTTTTCATCACCTAATAAAGTCATCAATACTTCAAAGGTCGGATTTGCTATAAGGTACTGTACTTTTTGTGCATCAAATAAAAAATTCGTAGTGAGTTGATAAAAACGTTCAATATCTGCATCTTCTTCTGTTGATATTGCTATTAAGAATACCACCTGTACATCATTATTTCCCCACCAGATTGGCTCTTTTAGGATTCCTACTGTCACAAAGTTTTCTTTCGTAATAACCTTATAAGGATGGGGGATTGCTGCCAGATTACCAAAATCCGTTTGTCCCAAATCCTCCCTCGTAAGGACTGCTGTATAAAAATCTTCCGGTAAATTATAGTATTGACCTGCATGGGCACATAATTGTTTTATTACATCTTCCTTTTTCTTAGCAGACACTTTGGTTAGAAACAAATTTGCTTTATAATATTTGTGCAGAAATTCATTGCTCCCCATTTCAAATATCTCATTGTAGGTAAGAATATCTTTACGCTCTAAAAATAAGTTCACTTCAAAAACAGGTATTGGTATCTTAATATTTATGGGTATTGTTGTAAAGACAAAGTCTATCTGTTTACCTTCAAAATCAAAGTCTTCTAATTCATAGGTAGAGCATTCATAAATTTGGTTGATGTATTTCCCAAATGCTTGTTTGTACTTATACATAAATAATTGAGAGCTACCTTTTCCCGATACGCACACCACAATAATATTTTTCTTCTCTATTTTCTTATCCTGCTTTTCCAGGGCGAGGGCAAACAGCATAGCAAAATAGCCTATCTCATCCTCCGGCATATTGGTCTTATAGTGCTCGTTTAGGGCAATACAAGCAGTTGCTGCTATTGTATAAGCAAAGGCATACTCTTTCTTAATCTCTGCCATAAGTGGATTCTTTAGCGGTATTCCATATTTCATACGGATTTCTAAAGGAACCATATGCTGATTTAATGCCATACGGAGTTCAAGATTATTCCTAAAATCTATCTTAAAGCCATTATACACTACATTCAGCATATGAAGTACCAGTTCGTCTATTTCACCGGATATAACAAGGTTAGAGCCATACTTTGAATACGTATCAGAAGATAGTTTAGCTCCCAGGTGAATTGCCAGATAAGATACTTCTGCCTCAGAAAACCCAATACCCAACCTTTCATATATCAGGTCTGTTATCTCTTCTGCCGCCTCCATTGCTTTTAAGTTAATAATGTGGCTGATTTCCTTCTTATCTATGGTTATGGGGCAACCTCTTCCGATTCTTCCTATGGCTATATAGGCATGGGTTATCAGACTTTCAAAGGATATTTCTGACATTCGCATTTTATGCTTGTTTATAACTTCTAACACAATATTACCAATTACCTGTAATTCCTGCTCCTTTTTTGTATCCTCCTTAAAAAGAGTATTCCGCTTTACAAGGCTGTTAGCAATACATATCCTCTTATTAAATTCGTTTCCCACAACTAAGATACCATGATTTGGTCTTCGTTCTAAGGTCAGGTGGTAAATGTTTAAAATGAACTCCACTTTTTTCAAGTCTGCTGTCAGGGTGTTTCTTGATATATAAAGAAAATCACTTAAATCATCTAATTTGATATACTCATTTCTGTTTAACAAATAGGCTAATATAAATGGAACACGCTCTTCTGAATTTGTGGGTATCTGCTGCTTTTCTTCCTTCTCCATTCGATGTACGAGTTGTCGGAACTTTTCGTCTTCTGAAATAATTAACTTATAACCGAATCTTTGCTTGGATATTATTTCTGCACCATAAAGCTTTAGAATATCGTTTAATTCCTTCATTCGGACACGAACGGTTTTTTCACTCACTCCAAGTTTATCCGCTAATTCCTGTGCAGTCTGATATTCTTTGCTTGATAATTCACCCAATAAAGCTTCTAACTTTACACCCAACATAATTCTACCCTTTCCCAAATATTCGCATAGGCTATATCTTCTATCCGTTTTCCGGTTATAGTATTTCCACTGGCTTCCTTTTTAACTCCCCTCTGATAAATCCCATATAAACACTTATTAATTTTTCGGTATTACATTCAATTCATTATTAATTACACTTAACAGTTCCTTGGGTATATTAAATCTGGAACGCTTTGACATACTATCAATAGTCATTAACCCAAGCATAGCTGCCATCTGAGGGCTTTCTGCCACCTCTCCGAAATATTTTTTAAATACTGCTTTGGCTTCTTCATTCTTATAAAGCTCCTCTAAGGTATCAAAAGTGGAATAATACCCCTCTTTAATTGCCACTTCCTGGACATTGGTTAAATCAAACTTTTGGAACCAGTTTGTTACTGTGGTTTTATCCTCTGTCTTTTTTAGCACATAACTAGTATCCATTTCCTTAACATAGTTTAAAAACATTTCATCGTAATAACAGTTACCCTCTGCATCAATAGCTTCCACACGTATGAAATTTTCTCCAGATTCTAATTTAACTCCCCTAAAAGTTTTTTTTGGTTCCTTGTCTTTTATCTCACCAATTAGTTTTTCTCCAACAAAAAGCTTTATGGCTTCAACATTAGACAGCACAACAATATCATTTTCTTTTTCATGACGGTTCACAAATCTGCTGCCGGCTAACTTCACAAATTTTTCTTTTGACCAGTACGCCTTACATAAATAAAAGGTATCCTTTTTGATTTTTCTGTCTATGGTAACTAAACCTTTTTGATTCTTACCCTTTGTTCCGCCTTCATTTCGAATCTCACTGCCAAAGTCAAATAATGCCCAAACATATCCGCCTAATACGTATTCTCTTTCCTGAAAGGTCTTAAGGGCGTTCTCCTGGAACAATAACTGGTATTCTTCCGTATAGTCCTTTACAGCAGGTGTGTAGGAATGAAGACGAGGATTTGTATCAACTCCATACTCTGTCACCATTACCGGTATATTTGGTCTGACTTTGTGAAACTCATCCAGTCTTACTGCCAGATCCTTCATTTCTTTGTAATACCATCCATAATACAGATTGTATCCCACAAAATCAGTCAATTCATTCAAGATGCTTTCATTTGCAACCGAATGGATATTCGCCTGTGCGATATATCTGACAGGGTCTAGTGTCTTTGCTATCACAGCAAGTTCCTTTACCATCTTATAAATTTGTTCATTTTCGATTGCTATGGTAATTTCATTTTGTATTCCCCAACAATAGATGGAACAATGATTATATGCCTGTTTTATCAAACGTTCCAACTGGTCTTTTGCATTTTGGTTCTCTTTATCAGCAGTTGTAGGTACACTGATAAATGGAATCTCAGCCCATACCAGCAAGCCTGCCCTGTCACATAAAGTATAAAAATAATCGTGGTGCTGATAATGTGATAGCCTTATGGAGTTTGCGCCGATTTCCTTAATAAGTGACATGTCAATTTCCATATGTTCTTTCGTTAAGGCATTACCAACCTCTGCAAAGTCCTGATGACGACTGACACCATTTAATTTAATGGCCTTACCATTTAAAAAGATACCTTTATCCGGTGTTATTTCAATGGTTCGAAAGCCAATTTCAAGACTTCTCTCATCCACTAGTTGTTCTTCCTGGTATAATTCTACCTTTAGGGTGTGCAGATAAGGATCTTCAATTCCCTGCCAAAGTCTGGGCTGATTCAGTTCTTCTGTAAGCTCAAAATCTTCCTTGTCTGCCACAGTAATGTTTTTCGTTTCAGAAAATAGCAGTTTGCCTTCTTTATCCAGTAAAGTAACAACCATCTTGGATTCCAGTCCGTCACAAAGCTCATTTATTACTCTGCCTTTTATCTTTAACTCATATATACCTTCTTTTGTGGCTTTTTGAGTTACATAAATACCATCACGGCTGTTATCTAATAACTCAAAGTGCAAAGCCTTGGTTGTAATCCAACTTACTTCCCGATAAATGCCTCCATAAAAAGAAAAGTCTGCCATCAATGGGTATACATCATAAAATCGGCTGTTCTCAACAACAATTGAGATAAGATTCTCTCCCACTTTTAGTAAAGGATTCAAAAATACCCGGTACATGGAGAAGCCACATCTGCTGCCTCCGGCTAACTCTCCATTGATATATACATTTGATACAAGGCTTGCTGCTCCGATTTCTAAATAATGATATTCCTTTAACTCCTCTGCTGTCAGAGCCACTTTCTTTTGATAGCAGCACTTACCTTTATACATACCATCTCCGCTTTGTCCGTCGATTCCGTTATAACTATGCGGTGTTGTAACATATTCGCCATCGGTAATTTCATTCTGAACATAATTTTGTCTAACTTCTTTTATAAATATCCATTTATCATTAAAATCTACTTTATGCACCCTTTTATCCTCCATATATATTTTTTATAGTTACAATCTAAATGTATCAGTTTTAATATTATTGGCATAAGCCACCCATCTTACAGACGGGTGGCTTATTAATACTACTTATAGCAAGAACTATCTGTATCTTCTTATGCTTCCTGCACTTGATTATCTGCTTCTTGTTCTATTTTTAAAGCTTCCTTGTCTGCTTTTTTAAAGAATGGATACCAAACTAAAGCAGATAATATTACGAATACAACCTGAAGTGCGCCTATCTTCCAGCTTCCTTCCATTACACCACTGAAAAATACTGGCATACCGGTCACCGGAGTCATACCGATAACTCTTGGAATAACACCAATATAGGTTAATACATAAGCAATAGTCAAATTAATAGCATTCATAAATACAAATGGTACAAAGAATTTAAAATTGAATACCATAGGTGTACCAAATACAAGGGGTTCACTGATACCAAACAATGAAGGAATTGCACTTAATTTTCCTAATGTCTTATATTGCTTGCTTTTTGCTACAAAAAACATAAGAAGTGCGAAACCAATTGCACTGCCTGACATGGTGTAAGTACTTATGAACGCACGGCCTGTAATATTAGGAAGTGCTTCACCGGCAGCATAGGCTGCTAACTGTGCTCCATCCATAGCAGTAAAGATTGGAAGAACTACGGAATAGACAACCATTGTTCCATGAATACCAAAGAACCATAAAATCTGTGCAAAGGTCCATAAAATGATAATGGATATAATATTACCGCCAACTCCCTGTAAAGGAATCTGAAGGAATGTATAAATAAACTGATGCAGTGTTCCAAAAGATGTAGCTGCGAAGCACGCAGATACTATAGTAAAAAATGCTGCTGAGGCAATTCCCGGAATCAAACTGCTAAAACTGCTGGAAACCACAGGCGGAACACTTTCCGGCATCTTTATGGTAATTCCTTTTTGCTTCAAAAAGATATATATTTTTGTAGAAAGTAAACTTACCAGAATTCCTGTAAATATTCCTGTTGCACCAAGCCATTGTACCGGAATGGAGGTAACTCCTTCTGCAGATACCACAACAGGTGTTACAATAAAGAAGTTTACCAATGCGAGCAAGCCTGTGAATACACCGTCCTCCTCATATTGTTTTGCATAACTTCCGGCAATAGCCACAGTAAAAATAACTGCTAAAAAGTTAGTGGTAAACTGAATAATCATTTTTAATGCAGCTGCAATACCTACACTTGCTATAAATTCTTTATAAGCATCTATGGGAAGGTTTAAAAATAAGGCAGAAAATGATCCCAAAAGCGTAACCGGCATTGCCACCATCATTCCCCCGGAAATACCATTGGCAATCTTGCTTGTCTGCATTTTATTAACATATGGTGCAAGCTTACTGGATAGAGTCTTTACTTCGATTTTAGACATACTAAATCCTCCTTAGAGTTTTCTTCTTTGCATTAGCCTAATAATGCCAATGCGTCATTTAATACTTTCTCACCGTTCATCATACCGTAGTCCATCATATTAATCACCGCTACTTTCATACCTTTTGGTTCATAAGTCTTTCTCAATTCATCTTCTAAATAAGAGATTTGGGGTCCTAATAACAGTACTTGAGTAGGTTCTGAATAGGTTTTGAATTTTGCTTCCGACATAGCGATAATTTTTGCTTCGATTCCTTTATTTTTTGCACTTTGCTGCATTTTTGCCATTAACATAGAGGTTGACATACCTGCTGCACATACTAATGTAATATAAGTCATTTTTTTAATTCCTT
>Ga0160506_100283_pt1 | contig 11131 bp, 14 predicted proteins | sample DID2874_E49MG_FD_108204 | JGI IMG/M metagenome (GOLD analysis project Ga0160506, IMG submission 108204) | Enriched chicken feces microbial communities from UW Madison campus, WI, USA - DID2874_E49 MG | ecosystem: Host-associated > Birds > Digestive system > Large intestine > Fecal | place: USA... | reverse complement strand
TCTGAAAAAAATCCGTTTGGCGCGAAATGCATTTTTTGTAAATCCGCGATGATTACATTCGATAATATCGCAGCGCATATTTCCAGAAACTCAGCATCGCTTGAGTTACGGAAGTAAGATCGGGCCCTCGAAAAGGGCCTTTGATATCTGAATCGTAAGCGTTATTACCATTTCGATCGGGCTGCCTGCGGGCAGCTTTTTAGTTTGTTTAAATTTAAATCAGGCCGGACTTTTCTTGTCTTTGCAGATGTGAGTAAATGCGTAGTCACGCAATTCTTACGGAAATCTTGTTGCGTTCTATAATTTTTAAACCAGAACTAATCAGGTATTTCTATGCATATCCTACCGCCCGTCCGCCCGGAAGAGAGTATCCAGCGTTTAACGGCGCTCCTGACGCCAATAGCCGAAAAAATGATCGTCGTGCCGCGAAAACGTATGACCTGGACGCATAAAAATCAACCGCAGCTGTACCTTTTCCTCAACGGAGAGCTTTCTATCCTCAGAGCATCGGACGGTCTGCTGATTGTCACGGTTTACCACCCGCATCTGTTTGGTATTGCCGAGATGATCCAGCCGGTACGCGGCCATCAGCTGCGGGCGGAAACCGAGTCGACAATACTGCGCGTTGATGCGCAAAAGGCGATGGAAACCTTTCGCCAGCATGGCGTCTGGGAAGATGTCGCCTCATTGTTGTCGTACCACACGGCTTATCTTTTCTATCGTGATGCATTAGTCGTCCAGCAGCGGACCTACGCCGTTATTCGCAACCATTTGCAGGAGATGGGGCAGCTTCCCGAAGAGACGCGGATGCGCATATCTATTCTGGATTATATTCAGGAGCGTACCCACTTATCACGTAGCAGTGTATTAAACGTATTATCGGCGTTAAAAAGTGGTAACTATATTACGTTTAAACGCGGGGGGTATTTGATTGGCGTGAATAAATTACCCGAGCGGTTTTAAGTCTGGCGGGCTGTCCAAAATTAAATAAGAAAGCGATTATCAGCGCGGCGTTAATATTTTATTGTAGGCCCACTTAATTTTTGACGATGACATTTATTCGACAACGGGTCGACAACGAGATGATTATGAAAAAGACGCTTATTACGTTAATTATTGCTCATGCTTTTACGGCGACGGCCGCTTTTGCTGCTGCGGAGACAGGAACCTGGTACGCGGGATCTAAATTTGGCTGGTCGCACTACGGCGATTCCAGCACCGATCGGCAAGTCGATGTCGACCGCGATAACGTCGGCGGCGGTGTGTTTACCGGCTAGCAGATTAACCCCTGGCTGGCGGTTGAAGGTGGCTATGACTATTTAGGCAATATGGGCATTAATGGTCGCCATGGCGCATCCGGTTCGCAAATGAAAAGTCAGGGGCTACAGCTTTCGTTGAAGGCCAGCTATAGCCTGACCAGCGACTGGGATCTTTACGGCCGGGCAGGGCTGATGGGCTATCGCGCGGAATCCGATGTGAATGGAAAAAATCGATTTGATACCGGCGTGCGCCCGGTACTGGCTTTCGGTACCGAATATGCCTTTAATGACAGATGGTCGGGACGTCTGGAGTACCAGTGGGTCAACAATGTGGGTAACGAAAATCAAATTGGCGTGAGCAGCGACGTTAGCTCCATGATGGCGGGCATCAGTTACCGTTTTGGGCAATAAAAGCATCGTCCCGGAAGGAGCCTCCTTTGAATAAAAGGGGCTCTTTATCTGCTGGTAGTAGACCTATGGTCATAATGACAGTATATAATGGGTCGTCATGGCACCTGAGAAAAGTGTGATCGCGATCAATGTTGATAATCGCCAATGCCCTTAAATATGACACAGGGAAAATAAATGTAATAAATTAATGGTGATTTTTATGGCGATTAAGGATTTCTTTATACAAACAACACCCGCCCGACGTCGTTATGGCGTAGCGCTATTTGTCGGGGTGATTGCCGGAATTATGTCGGCATTTGTTAAATGGGGGGCTGAAGTTCCATTACCGCCGCGTACTTTCTCCGGCGGCAGAGATGAGTTTAACCCGCCTTATCTTTTCTTACGCGACTATCTGGGAATTGACCCAACGCATACGGTATATACTTTCTCCGAACACATCATCAATCCGGTGATGGTCACACATATTATATTCTCGCTGGTGTTTGCCGTTGGCTATTGTGTCGTCGCGGAAGTCTTTCCGAAAGTGAAATTATGGCAGGGAGCATGGGCGGGGATTGTCGCCACCATCGCCGTTCACTGGATCTCATTTCCGCTACTGGGGCTGACGCCTTCTTTATTGAATATTCCTGCCGATGAGTATATTTCGGAATTGCTGGGGCATATTTTTTGGTTCTGGGCCATTGAGATGATTCGTCGCGATCTTCGTAACCGCATTACTCATGAACCTGACGCCGAAGTACCTCTTGACGCGCCGTTCAGATAATTCATCTCCAAAGAACCCGTGCTGTCGCGGGTTCTTTTGGCCGGGCAGCAAAGAGATTACAGCAGCGTATTCAGGGCGAAGTTAAGGATCTTCTCACCATCAAATGAGGCATAGGGCAAGCTTTCAATAACGGCAATGTCTTGTGGTGCATGCGGTGCGCGAGTGAACTGCTCGACCTTATACTGGATATGCGGGGCAACCAGCACGGCATCATAAGCCGGAGCGACGCTAAAGAAGTATTCAACCCCAACGGCGCTGATTAATAAATCCAGTTGCCGATCGTCAGCAATTTTTTGCATTCTACGAGCAATAATCCCTGCCGTTTCGCCAAACAAACAGCATATTAATAGTTTTTTCACGGTTTAACCCTCGGTAAGATACCGCAGCTACATTATTCCTCCCTCGGCAACGAAAATGCGCGATGTATCAATATTCCAGGTTAATTTATGCGGATATTTTTATTCTGCTGGCGAGCATCACAGGCGCTAAAAACGAATGCCCCTGTGATGCTGTGAATGGCGGGGATAATGCTCAGGCTACTTTTTTTTACGTGAAATCAGGAAGCGATCGCCGGCTCGCGTAAGCTTCGCTCCATTCGTACAGTACTCGATAGCAAAATTAAAAAATTCATCAGAGTCGAGCTCGAAATCCAGTTCGAGTTTAATGGCGTCGCCGGACTGCAGAAGCTGCTTTGCCTGTTCCAGATTGCTGGCTTTAACTGTTCCCATCTCTTCACCTCGTTTTAGCGCTGGTGGCGTCCGGGCTTATCCTACAGGCTTTGTTTTACGATCGCGTGACACGGCTTTTTTGCGCTTTCTGCCGATCGCCCATCGTTACCATCGCTATGCGAATAAGCTGATAGCGATGGTATGGCGTACAATATCAGTCGACGTTATTGAAGTAGTCCCGCGCCGCCGCCTCAACGTTCTTTGCCTCAATGCCGGTTTTCTCGGTGATTGAGGCAATAAACGGCTTGAACTTCTCCGTCATCACGTGCCCTCCGTCCCAATGAGCGACATAAAAGCGGCACTGATAGCGATAAAAGTGGAGAGTTTTGTCTCCTAACGTGTAATACATATGAATCTCCGGTTCAGTATGTCGGGTGGACCACAACAGGCTATAAGCAAAGTACGCATCAACGGATTCTATCCTCCTCCCAATTAGCGGAAATTTCCAGCATGCAGTACAAAACCATCTGTAATACGTACGGGGAAGGCGCCCTATGCAAACCCGGATGCAAAATTCAGCGCAACCTTAACGTCTTCGCATCAATCTCTGACGGGCGACTTGAAAAACTCGGATGAACTATTGATACTGTATATAAATACAGTATTATCACGGGTGAATCTAATATGATGTTTTATCAACCGGTTGAATGGCGAAAGATCGTGTCGATTCCGCTGTTTAGCGACCTTGTTCCCTGCGGCTTTCCCAGCCCCGCGCAGGATTACATTGAGAAGGGGATCGATCTCAATGAGCTTTGTATCAGCCATCCCGCGGCGACCTATTTTGTCATGGCGACGGGCACGTCAATGGTTGATGCCGGCATTTATGAAGGCACGCTGCTGGTGGTGGACCGCGGCCTGAAAGCGAAGCATGGTGATATCATCATCGCCTCCGTCGGCGGCGAGTACACGGTTAAACGCCTCTGTACGCACCCCATCATGCAACTCTTGCCGATGAATCCGGATTTTCCACCCATTGTGCTGCACAACGACGGTGAGGCGCTGGAGATTTTTGGTGTCGTTACTTTCAGTATCAACAGGCTCCGCTGATGTTTGCCCTGGTCGATGTGAATTCATTTTATGCCAGCTGTGAAACGGCCTTTCGCCCTGATTTACGCGGGCGTCCGGTGGTGGTGTTGAGCAACAACGATCTGAGTGGTGAGAAACGTTAGTTAGTCCTATGCTGTTCACATCATCTTATTACTGATGGCCTGTGGCGTGATATGAGGCTTGTATTTGCAACAAAAGATCTGACCTTGGCTGGCCGTTCATTTGAGGGTTTTCCGTTGCTAATTGGAGCAGATGGATGGCCAGTTCAACCGGCACAGTCTTTCCTTTGGCACATCCTTATCGAGTCAGGGGAATCACTAAGTGCTCTTACTTGGGAAGCGTATGGTCGACGTTTGTATGACTATTATGCTTTTCTGGAATCAAATAATTTGGCCTGGAACGATGAAACTCCAGCTCATGGCTTCAGCGTTCTTTCCAGATATAGAGATTGGTCAATCGGGGAACTTGCGCTTGATCCTCGCACTGTGAATAACCGTTTGGCCTTAATCGTAAGATTCTATCGTTGGGCGAAGCAACAAAACCTGATAAAGATGCTGCCTTTTAGTGAAAAAAGAGGCCGGGTTGTTTCCCACACCGGCCTTCTCAACCATACCACTCGACAAGGAAAAGAAGAAAGTAAGGCCTCAATAATGGTTCGCGAGCGGAGACGTTTGATCAAATTATTGACTAAGGATCAAGTCAAAGTATGCCTTTCCTTAGACGCAGACCCAAGCCATCAGATACTCTTCCACCTCATGGTGCGAACTGGACTTCGCTCCTGTGAGGCCAGATCTTTTCCTCTCAAATATGTGTTTAATCCTAGGCTGAAGAATGGGCTTCGCCGTGGGCAGATGATAAGCGTTGCTCTTGACCCTTCAGATATGCAAATTAAATATGATCGACCCAGAATTATTGATGTGCCTTGGTCACTAATGGAAGACATGTGGTCTTATTCCCTTCATCAGCGAGAGATACGTAATTCTAGGGGGAATGGACGTATTACTTCGTTATTACTGACAAATGAAGGAAGGCAATACTCAAAAGATGCTGTTGTAGACATTATGAAGTCCTACGAACGCAAGTGCGGTTTCTATGTGCGTGCCCATATGCTGCGTCACACTTATGGAACTTATACTTTGCTTGCTCTTCGAAAAACTAAAGAATTTGAAGGAGAGCCACTAATATATGTCAGAGATCGACTGGGGCATTCAGATGTTCAAACAACGATGATCTATTTGCATCTCATCAATCAACTGGAAGCTCAATCCGTTCTTGCGCATGAAGATGAAATTGACATGATGTTTATGTCTACTTCCATTAGGCACGACTGAGGTAAATATATTGGCTAAGATAAAGAATTATAAGGCAATTCTTCAGTTAGGCACAAAAACATTAGAACCTACTGGTGAAAATATCAAAGTAGAGTTGCCACGGAATCCAAGAAACCACAGGCAGATTGATCATTCTCAATACCTAGGTCTGGGTTTCGATGCTTGGGCAATTCAAAGCATTCATGTTATCAGAGCGTTATTGCAAGGAGGGAATTTTTCTGTTACAACTTTAATTGGCTACTCTGTGACAGGCTTGAGAAACTTTATGAAATTTTTATGTGGGGATGTAATTGAATCACCACCTGCTACGCCAAGTGCCCTAACAAAACGCCACATGGAATGCTATATATCCTGGCTGAAAATTAAATACCCAAACGGCTCGACGGCTAAGAATTTTTATACAAGCTTTAAATCGCTGGTCATTATTTTTGCGGATTATGGGTTTATAGAAAACATTATTGACGATCTCCTGCCTCCTAATCCATTTCCCAACAATGCGAAAAACACAAAAGACGCAGAACCGTTTACTATGGGTGAGATGCAAAGATTGCTCAGTGCATTAAAGTGCGATTTTATTGATATCTATAAGGGTTCGTTTCTTGGTAATGAAGCTGAGAAAATGACAGTACTGCTGTTAATCACAGCTGCAAGGTCCGGTCTTAATACAACGCCATTATTAGAGATGGAGAGAGATGCTTTAACACCACATCCGTTTCTGCCAAATCTCAAGCTAATTAACACTATCAAACGTCGTGGCAAAGGTGCGCAGAGAAAAACAATACGTCAAACAAATCTGCTGGATAAATATAGCTCCATTCCACTTGATGGGGTTGCAGTCTTGAATAAGGCGCTTGCAATAAGCAAACCGCTTGTGGAGCTGGCATCAGAAGAGATTCGTTCATATATATGGTTATATCGCTCGGGACAACTTGGAAGGGAGAAAAAAATTGCTGCACTTACGCCCGGTACCTTATACGTGTGTAGCAAAAGTATTTGTGAGCGTCATGCTCTCCATGATGATCAAGGAAATAGACTTAATGTCACACTTAGTCGTCTGCGAAAAACAATGGAAAGCCGCCTGTGGAAACTGAGTGGAGGGGATATGATAGAAGTGTCTTCGATCATGGGACATACTCCACAAGTTGCAGATAATCACTACTTGAAAATAAACGATGAGATTAAGACAGAGAGTGCAACTTTCATTGGTGAGACTTTCCCTGATAAACTTCGTGGCATCACCATTACACCGACCCCGTCAGGTGGTTGCAAAGATAGTCTTTATGGCAGTCTGGCTCCTAGGGATGGCGTAACTCATTGTTCTGAGTTCATTCACTGTCTTGCTTGCCCTAGCTACGCAATTGTAGGAACTTTGGAGGATTTATACCGGCTGTTCAGCTACCAACAATTCTTATATGCTGAAATAAAATACTTTCTTACTGATGAGTGGGACGCATGGCGCAAGCGGCAGTTTAATTTTATTCAGTTGATAGATGATTTCACCTCCCGAAAGTTCGATCTTGCGTTGGTCTCGCAAGCAAAGGCTAAAGCTGAATCCTCTCCCCACTTGTTCTGGAGTAAAAAGATCGAGTTCATGAAGAAAAAACTAGGTGGTGAAATGTGAGTAGAAGAAGCGCTAGTACTATGTTGCAGGCATATGATGTCCTCATCTCCCAGCCAGCTACAGCTAATGGACTAAGTTCTGCAGAGCGGGATGCAATCGTCATCAGCGCTATCGTTAATGAAGCTGGTGAAACGCTGGTTCTTAGTCGGTTTGGCGATTCGCAGTGGGATCTGCGCCCATTTTTTGAACAGGCAAACGTTTCTCATTCTTATAAATTTATCAATTGGGATATGAGCATGCCTCGGGCGCTCATTGATGACAGTAAAGCTGTTGCTTATGCTTGGTTTAAGAGAGGAATACCTGGCTCTAAACCACCTATCGCACGAGGTATCACTACTTTTGCTGTTGCCAGCGTGATGCCTTTTATTCGCTGGTTAAATAATTTGGGAGTTTCAAGTTTTGCAGAGATCGTTCCAATCCATATCAGCAATTATGTTCATTATTGCAAAAGTGAGTTGAGATTAAAGCCTCTTCCGCTGTATGGTCGATTACGGATTATTGATTTTCTCTGGTTATTTTCTACCGATACGATGTTTCCCCTCAAAAGTTATCCTTGGGGGAGTTCAACATTATGGCGTATTTGCGGAATTGCCAATGTAAAAGGGTTAGATGCAGCAAATAAAGGCGTTGGGAAGACGGATATCATTCCTCCTGATGAACAATCCAAGATTTTCAATCATTGTGAAAAAATTGTCCAAGATATGAAGGCTGAGTTGGCTAGCAGTGGAGTTGGATATCATCCTAGTGATGAACAGAGGTCAATTCGTTGTAGAGATGCTGTACTGTATATAGTTTCAATCACTAGCGGTATGCGCAATGACGAGGCTATTGGAATTGAGGTCGGAGCCTGGCGTAAGGAGTTAAAAAATGGCGTCACCTTTTACTGGGTAGCTACAATCGAGCATAAAACAGGCAAAGGGCGAGTCGAGTATCTTGTGCCGGAACTGACATTTGAAGCTCTGAGTCTTTTGGCAAAATATTCCGCACCTATCAGAAAGGAGTTGGAGCAAGAAATTAGATTGCTTGAAAAAAACAAGAATTTTTTGAATTCAACCGAACATATTCTTAGGCTCGAAAAAGCTCGTAAGGATTCGAACAAACTATTTTTAGGACGAAACAGCCAGGGTGGAAAAATTAAGGAAGGGTATCACGTTGAAGCACTTAGCGGCCAGGGTTCAAATATTGCATTTGGCCGTTTAGCTAAAGCTGCGGGAAGCGATTGGCCGTTAAAGACACATCAATGCAGAAGAACATATGCAAGGTACTTTGTGGAGTCCCGTATGGGAAGAGCTTCGCTTATTTTTCTCAAGTGGCAATTTAAACACAGCAGCATGAGCATGACCCAACTGTATGCGTCTAATCCGCAGCAAGATTTGGCACTTTTTGATGAAATCTTACAGCAGATGACAGAATACAAAATTGATTTGATCGAATCATGGTTCGATGAACAACCTTTAGCAGGTGGCGCTGGTGAAAAAATCGCCAAGACACGAGCCATTCCAATCAAAGACAGGGCCTCATTGCTTGCCCAAACCGCCCCATATGCAAACATTCGTGCGACCGGACACGGCTGGTGTATAGCAACAGAGCGGGGTTGTGGCGGAGCTGGATTATACGAGGCAACACGCTGCCCAACATGTAAAAACGCGGTGATTGATGAGCTTTTCGCAGATACGTGGCAGGACATATACTATCAACAGCAGGAGTTGCTCAAAATCGAAGATGCTGGGCCTGCTGTCAGACAGCGGGCAGAGCGCGATTTACAGGTTGCATTAGACGTCATCACGAGTTTAGGCTTGTCTCCTGTCAATGACGATACCGGCGAGGCTGAGAATGACAATTAAGTTCACTGGGCGGCAGCCTCTTGTCCGTTCGCGCTCAAGGACGCTAGATGTCCTTAATAAAGCTATTGATGATCTTGCCGAAAGTAACGCAAAGATTTCCATCGCCTCAGTTGCCCGATCTGCAGGGGTTACACCCGGCCTCATCCATAACACCTACCCAGCAGTGGCGGAGAGAATTCGCATCATGATGGGCAAGTCAGTGCGCACCCAGCGTGATTCGAAACATCAGGCGCTGATGGTTGAAAAGGAAAAGAATCGGGCTCTTCGCGTTGAAAATAAGCAGCTTTTAGAGGAATTAGCCCGAATTGCTTCTGTAAATCAACGCCTGCTGTTCGAAATGGCCGAGTTGAGGGCAGTCTATAGTGGGGATGTCGTTTCCATTTCTTCCAAGCCCCGTAGATAGGCTCTATGGTGATACGCAGAAGTGAAGACGGTGACATTCTAGGGATCTGACCTGCTCCCAAATGGTTAATGCAGAGCAGAGTTAGCAACGCCCGCTCTTGGTACTCTGCAGCCCCTCGAAGACCTCCGACTACTATGAGCGAGGAGCGGGAGTTCATAATTTTATAACACCTGATGAAAGCATTATCTCGCGTATAAGATCTGTGATTCAGCTTCAGACGCACCTTTTCATTGAAGTACGCCCCATCCGTGGATTATAAAATCAATAGTAATGATGGCTGCGGCCAGTGAAGCAATTGCATGGAAAGTATCGTCCTTGGTACCGTCTCCGTAATCACTTATCCCGCGTACAATTATCGCGGGAATGTTCTGTTTTTCGCAGGCATCAAACACACCATAAGCTTCCATTTCTACTACATGAGCTTTGTCATGAAACTCCCTTAAACTCCCCATCAGGTCAGGATCCTTCATCAGTATCTCACCTGATGCAATAGTAGCGAGTGACACTGTTAACCCTTTGGACACATTTCCTGCCGCAGAACTTGCAGGTATTTCTAACCCAAAAGATCGTGCAAGCTCATTGAGACGCGTTGGTAACATCGATGCTGCAAGATACGTGTTAAGATTTTGCTTGGTTGGCATGTCAGGGGAGAGCATTTCAGGCCGGGGGGCAAGTTTTCCACCTGCCAGAGCTGCGGCGCTCTCATAATAAACGACTCGCTCGGCAATAATGACCTCACCCATCACCATTTTATCCCTAAGCCCCCCGGCAATCCCCATCATGACAACTTTCTTCGGCCTGAACTCAGTCAATAAATGCGTTGTGATGGATGAAGCGTTAACATTCCCGGCACCGGCAAAGGATGCCACTACACATTTAAGTGAACCATCAGGGCGTGCAATCTCTGCAGTCCAGAAATGAATCCCGTTGGATGTTAAGGTAGGGGAAACATCATCCATGATAGCAAACACCTTTTTTGCAGCAGCCAGTTCCACGGGGAGCGCAGTCAGGATCAGCACATCAGGTTCACGCAATGACCGTTGAGCAGCCCATTCTTGTTTTATCAGTGCCACAGAGGTGTCAGATATTTGTTCCAGGGAAAAACAAGGTTCCTGCAGTGACAATGTATCAAGTTGCTGTATAACGCTTTCCCCAGTGTAAGGAAACATCGTCTGAGGTTCTTTGAAAAATTTTTCGTTGAGCCCCCTCGCACCTCGCCCGTCTTCACATATTCCTGCAAGTTGTAAATCGAACGGCAATACCGGATGATTCGCCTTTTGCATTTTACTAGCTCGATCAGAAACGCCTTTGCCTCCTCCCAGCGCGATCATCGCGTTAGCCACTTCCACCTGTTCATCTCCGATGTTCCCACCCGTAATAAGATCATCATCCAGATACCTGACTTCAGCGAATTGTGCAGCCTGAAGTTTTCGGATAATAGCCCTCTTTTCGTGCGACATCTTTTCACGCATTGCAGAACGGGACGTTACAATGAAGAGTTGATGGGTGGGAGTATAATGTTCCATCAATATTGCTGCAGTAGTGGCCACAGTCCAGTCGAAGATGAGGGGATCACCGTTGCCATTTACCGGTTCTCCAGCCAGGTAATGACTCCAACTTACTGATAGTGTTTTATGTTCAGATAATGCCCGATGACCTTGTCATGCAGCTCCACCGATTTTGAGAACGACAGTGACTTCCGTCCCAGCCTTGCCAGATGTTGT
>Ga0160506_100281_pt1 | contig 11172 bp, 9 predicted proteins | sample DID2874_E49MG_FD_108204 | JGI IMG/M metagenome (GOLD analysis project Ga0160506, IMG submission 108204) | Enriched chicken feces microbial communities from UW Madison campus, WI, USA - DID2874_E49 MG | ecosystem: Host-associated > Birds > Digestive system > Large intestine > Fecal | place: USA... | reverse complement strand
GGGAGATATTTCATTATAAATCTTTGCAATGGCAGCATCTCCTGTATTCATAGTAATGGTAATATCCTCATAAGCAATCGGATAATCCCCGATAATTCCACCTGGTTTCATTATAGTACTGACATAGACCTGACTCACAAAGACGGGATCTAGCTTCCATGGAGAATGTCCGGCATCTACATTTTTCTGCTCATTTTCTTCTACCTTTTTATCATATTCTACCACGACCTCCGGATGAAAAATATCCTGTCTGGTTTCTGGAAATACAACTTCACCCTCTGAGATTCCTTCCGCAAAATCAGCTAGAATATCAATACCAATAGAACCATATACTCGGTATTCTATTCCCTCTTCCTGCCAGCGTATGGAGTTAACCTCCTCCATGGCAAAAAGACCATTACCAAGAATCGCCTGACTTTTCCCCCTATGTACAAGTATTTCAGCCTGGTTCAAATTTACCGTACCTAATATGGCCAGGGGACTGGGTTTTAGTTCTTCCGATGCATTTTTAATATCAATGATAGCAACTCCCTTGTTTATCTGCCCTACATAATAAAGCTTAACAACTTTTTCAGAAATTTCTGCCACCGTTTGAAGAAGCATATAATTCTCCGGAACTTTAACAGGTAGTTTAGCATAAACTCCAATAAGTCCATAGGCTTCTTCCGTACAGGCTACAATCTGCTCGGTTTGGTTGGTTCTGACGGTGTATCCATCTGGCTGTTCTAGGATAAGAAGCTGTGAAGGTATTTTTTCCACATATTCTATCTGTGTATATGTAATCTCATAAGCTAACTCATCCTGGGGCGCAGTTCGCTTTTTGACAGGAATCTTTGTTTCCTGATCAAGCCACAAACAATAAATTTCTCTGCCTTTTGTCGTTACCTGATACAGCCTTGTTGCTCTGCCTGCTACCATATCTTCATCTACTTTTTTTATTCTTTTTATTCCCTGCATAGAACTAATCTCATGGCCAATTTCAAAGATAAACTGTACGGTGTCCGGCTGAATGGGCAATATCTGTACCGTCTTAGCTTTGGGATTTAGCTGCCATTTATGCTGCCCATTATTAATTGTAACTATTCCTTGGTTTAGTCCCTCTAATTCCTCTATATAATACCTGCCCTCTCTGTCTGACCAGATTTCACGCACGGTAAATATCGTCTTTTCACCTTTTACATTCGCCCGGTAAATCGTCTGAATCCCATGATAGGCAGCCACTCCTTCATATGATTTTGCCATATCATGTATAATAGTATCACTTTTCATTGCTGCTATCTGAAGAATGCCAATAAGAACAGCAAATACTCCTCCAAAAAATGTGATAAGAATAAATCGCTGTTTATAAGTGCACCTAATAGATGTACATTTTTTCCAGAAGGAAGCTGCATGTATCGTCATGCTCTTTACCCCTTTCATTCCTGCCCATCCCCTGTATTTTCATCTATATTATGGGGTTTTATGGGGTTTTTATCTTTGTTTTTTAAATATTCCTCTACTGCCGGGTCTTTCATTTCATATACACGATTCCATTCCTTTGTTTCTTCATTTTTAACAGTTTCAGAGCGGTTTCGGTATAAAAACTTTATAATATCATAACAATCAATCCATATTTCATTCATGCCTTCCTTCTGGGATTCATCAAAGATAAGCTGTATGCCAAAATGCAGATGGGGAGTATCTATATTGTTGACGTTTTCATTGGCACTGTAACCGGTTCTGCCAAGATATCCAATTACGTCCCCTGCCTGAACAACACTGCCAACCTCAAGTGTTTTATTGTAAGGGAAATTTTTACGGAGGTGTGCATAATAGTAATAGCGTTTTCCATCAAAACTGCGTAAGCCGATTCGCCAGCCGCCATACTGATTCCAACCCAGTGCTTCCACAAAGCCGGATTCAACTGCTATAACAGGGGTTCCCACCTGTCCCATCATATCATGTCCCAAGTGTCTCCTTTTATAGCCATAGCTTCTAGATACCCCAAAATCATCGTAATCACTATAGGGAAAGAATTTAGCCAGAGGCAGGTAAGCCTTTAACCCATACTTTTTGACCCATACCTTTTCCTCTGGTTTTTCTTCGTTTGCAACCTGGATTTCATATTCACCTACTAATCCACCAAGAATCGCAGAGTAAGCTTCATAATAGTAATTGTAGTATTTCATTCCCTCCGTCAGAGAGGCTATGGTTTCTTCCTTGCCTTTTAATTTATTTACCAGTTCATTTAAGTCTTTTTCCTTATATTTTGAAAATTCTCCTCCATATCTGGTTCCTAAATAAGCCAGCAGCTCTATCCAGTTTAATTTTACATCTTCTGTCTGGGAGGCAACATCATATTCATATGCCTTTCCCAATGCAGAAGAACTTACATTAAAGTCAACCCATTTTATGTAATTGGATTCCGAATTGGGAAAAAAGGCATCCAATGCACCTTCCAGATATCTCTGTGAAAAAAGATATGAACATAACACTGCCAGCAGGAGAAGCTCAATAAGTATCCCCCGTTTTAATTTTACCCTTTTAATCATGAGCACCCTCGCATACAAACTGTAGTATAATATTATGTTTTTTGCAGGTTGCATATTACTGAATCTCAAAAAACATTCTGTTCATATCAAAAAAATGTGTTATAATATTAGTTAAAGCTGTTATTACAGCTTTTGTATTATAAAGGACATTAACAAGGGAAAAACTCTATAACACAGATATTTCCCTGGAAAAGAGGATGCTTATGAAACCAGAATGGTCATTGGATGCACTTTATAAGGGCTATCAAGATGAAGCCTTTATAGATGACTTAAAAAAATCAGACGCACAAATAGCACTGATTAAAGAGTATATTAAAACTCTTGATAATACTGAGCCTGCGGTAGCCCTTCCTGCCTTAATCGGCTATATTGAAAATTATATTGTACTCATAAACAAATTATCAGCTTATGTTTTTCTTAGAAAATCTACGGATACCACCAACAGTGAAACAGTTGCAATCATGGGTAAACTACAGGATAAGACCAGTCAGCTTTCCAAAGAATTTGCTATTTTTAAAAAGTATATTGCGAAATTTGATAACCTTGAAGAAATCATTGCAGGCACTCCTAACTTAGAAAATTACCGTTTCTTTTTAAATCACCAAAAAGAAACTGCCAAATATACCTTAAATGATGAAGTGGAAGAAGTTATTGCAAAAATGAACTTATCCGGGGCTTCTGCCTGGTCAACTATGCAGCAGTATCTTACATCTACTCTGGCAGTGGATTATAACGGTGAAAAAACCACACTTTCCGATATCCGTAACTTAGCCTACAGCCCGGATGCAAAGGTACGTAAAGATGCTTATGAGGCTGAAATCGCTTCTTATGAAAAAATTAAGGATCCGGTGGCTTTTTCCTTGAATCATCTAAAATTCCAGGCAAACACCCTATCTGCTTTAAGAGGTCATGATTCTGCACTTTCTATGAATTTAAAACGTGCCATGATGACCCAGGAAACACTGGATGCCATGTTTACAGCTATTCGTGAATATCTACCTAAATTCAGAGCTTACTTAAAGCGAAAAGGAGAATTGTTAGGACATAAAAACGGTCTGCCCTGGTATGATTTATTCGCTCCCCTTGGAACCTCCCAGAGAACCTTTACCTTAGAAGAGGCAAAAGAATATCTGGTAAAACATTTTAGTGGTTTTTCAAAGGATCTTTCAGATATGGTTGAAACTGCCTTTGATGAGGAATGGATTGATTTTTATCCCCATGCTGGTAAAGTTGGAGGCGCCTTCTGCTATAACCTGCCCTATATTAAGCAAAGCCGTATCTTAACTAATTTTGACGGAACTTTAAGCGACGTAGTTACCCTTGCCCATGAACTTGGTCACGCTTATCATGGTTTAAATATTCAGGAACATCTTCCCTTAAATACAGATTATTCCATGCCGGTAGCAGAAACTGCCTCCACCTTTAATGAAACAGTTATTATGAACGCTGCCATTTCAGAGGCTCAGGGAGAAGAAAAGCTTACTTTAATTGAAAGCCAGTTACAGGATGTGACACAGATAATTATTGATATTTATTCCAGATTTTTATTTGAAAGTGCTGTCTTTGAAAGACGTAAGGAAGCCTTCCTATTCTCCTCCGACTTAGAACAGCTCATGCTTGATTGCCAGAAGGAAGCTTATGGAGATGGTCTTAATCCTGAGGTACGTCATCCTTTTATGTGGGTATGCAAAGGACACTATTACAGAGATTCTCTGGATTTTTATAACTTTCCTTATGCCTTTGGTGGATTATTTGCCAGAGGACTCTATGCAAAGTATCAGGAAGAGGGCGAAGCTTTTCTTCCAAAATATCGTGCTTTATTAAATGCCACTACGGTTAATACGGTAGAAGATGTAGCTAAAATGGCTGAGATTGACCTTACAAATCCGGATTTTTGGAGACAGAGCCTTAGTATGGTAGCTGAATCCATTGATTTATTCTTAGATATTACCAAGAAATAATTTATAAAAATCATTCATAAGAAAAGGAAAAGACATCATGGAAAAAGATTTAAACTGCGCTTATTGTATGGAAGGGGAATTGGTAGCAAAATTCGGTATTAAGATTTGTGACCTTACCACTTCAAAGCTCTATCTTTTTAAGGAACAAAGCCATAAGGGAAGAGTTATTATAGCCCACAATTATCACGTTGGAGATATGACTCAATTAACAGACGAAGAAAGAACTGCTTTTTTCGCTGATGTTGCTAAGGTATCAAAAGCATTACAGACAGCTTTTTGTCCCGATAAAGTTAATTATGGTGCTTATGGTGACACCGGACATCACCTGCATTTTCATTTAGTACCAAAATATAAAGAAGAGTATGAATGGGGTGGTGTATTCGCAATGAATCCGGACAAGGTTTATCTATCAGAAGAAGAATATAAGGATATCATTGACCAGATTCAAAAACACCTATAAGCTTTAAAAATAACTCCTAAATAACATATTGCAATATAACCGTAATTTAGTACAAGAAAAGCTCCAGACTTTCAAATTGATACATTGAAAGTCATGGAGCTTTCTCTTTATATTCTACCGTTGCTTCGTATACTTACCTTTTCAGCTGATGTAAGCATGACGTTTCCATTTACCGCTTACGAATCTGGTAACAAAGCAAATACCACGGAACAGCCAGTCAATGGTCATAGCAACCCATACTCCCATTAATCCCATTTTAAAGCCATAGGCAAGAACAAAACTAAAACCGATTCTCCAAACCCACATAGAAATAATGGAAATTATCATTGTATTCTTTACATCATTTGCTGCTCTTAAGGCATTTGGCAGGCAGAAGGAAATCGGCCAGATAATACAGCAGCATATACTATGATATATTACGAGCTTCATTGCTAAAGCCTCTGTTTCACTTGAGAGACTATATAGACCAACAATTGGTTCTCGTAACAGCAGTACCCCCATATTTAATACAATGATAATTATGTAAGTTATCGTCATAAGCTTAACCACATATTTCTTTGCTTGTTCTAAATCTCCTGCTCCTACACACTGTCCAACTACGGTAATCATCGCAAGACCTATTGCTGAACCCGGAATAACTTCAAGACCTGCAATGGTATTTCCTACTGCATTGGCAGTTATTGCAACAGTCCCAAAACTTGTCGTAATCCCTTGCACCAGAACTTTGCCAATCTGAAAGATACTATTTTCTAAGCCATTTGGTACTCCGATGTTTAGAATACGTCGAATCATCTTCCAATCAAATCCTAGTTTAAAAATATTTTTGATATGAATAGAATTCTTTACATTACGAATTAAACATAGCATAATTATTGCCGCAACCGCTCTGGATACCAATGTAGGATATGCAACCCCTGCAACCCCCATGCGAAGGCCAAGTACCAAAATGGCATTACCGCCCACATTAATAATGTTCATAATAATTGACACTACCATAGAAACCTTTGAATTACCCATGGCACGAAACAATGCTGCACAGGAATTATATATGGCCAGAAACGGAAAGGAAAGTGCTGTAATATAAAAATAAGTAACAGCATTATCCATTACTGCCTTCTCCACTTTGCTTCCATAGATAGTTCTCAGTATTGCCTGATTACCTAATAAAGATATTCCCATGATTAGCAAAGAAATACAGCTCACTGCCAGCAACAACTGATTTGCCGCCTTACAAGCCTCCTTCGTCTCTTTATGGCCCAAATACTGAGCCGCTACAACCGCCCCACCTGTTGCTAAAGATGAAAATAACGTGATTAATAGGACATTCAGTGTGTCCACCAGAGATACACCGGAAACTGCTGTTTCTCCTGCCCTTGCAACCATCATTATATCTGCCATACCTACCGTTACTGCTAGTAGCTGTTCGATAATTAATGGAATGATTAATTTCTTTAACTGCTTGTTGTTGAACATACTTTTCTCCTCGGTTACCCTCTGCCCATATTTTAGTCAAAAAATAAACATATAGATAATATTATGAACTGCTTCTTAGGAAAAAGCAATGTAGTATTTTACTGAAAAAAAACTATTATCTACTCCTTTATTAAGTAAAGTGCACGTAAATATTTGTCTTATTAAGTAAAGTCTGCGTAAATATTTGCTTTCTTTAGACTATATTGTTATAATAACAACTGTTGCTTTATTATTGCACCTATAGATGAGAATAGGTAAGATAGATTAAAAACATTTTTTATCTCCTGATTTATATATGCTTTAAAGCTTACTAATGTGAGTTAAAATAAAAAGAACTAGAAACTAAGAAAGGATCCGTATATGCAGACAAGCCTGCAATATGCTTCGGGTATAAAGGTTGAAAGAAAATATGATTAAATTAATTGTCAGTGATATTGACGGTACCTTATTACACAATGGGAACCAATCACTGGATTCAAAAACTATTCAGACAATTCTCGCCCTTCAGGAAAAAGGACTTTTGTTTGCGGCAGCAAGCGGAAGGCAGTATCCGAACCTAAACCGATTGTTCGGTCCGGCAAGTAAGGATATGATATTCATATGTGAAAACGGAGGGCTTATATTATATAAAGACAGGATTCTCTTAAGTTCACCTATGGACAGATCACTGGGACTTGCACTAATGGAAGATATCTGGAACCGGGAAGGCTGTGAAATCCTGCTGTCCGGTCAGTACACCTCTTACTTAAAACCCAAATCCGAAGAGTATTATCACCGTATGAAGAACATCGTAAAAAATGATGTTACCTTAATTGAGGATTTTAAAGATGTTCAAGAGGATTTTATTAAGATATCTGTCTTTGAAAAAGCAGGCATCGCTGAAAATTCCGGTGACTATTTTGTATCCAAATGGGAACCCTACTTTAAATGTACAATCTCGGGACATGGTTGGTTAGATTTTACCGCTCCTAAAGTCAACAAAGGGAACGCCTTAAGCCATCTTATAGAAAAGTTATCCATTTCAACAGATGAAGTTATGGCTTTTGGTGATAACTATAACGATTTGGAGATGCTCTCTCTGGTACAGTATGGATATGTTATGGCGAATGCCGCTAAAGATATCAGAGAACGCTACTCTCTCCTCTCACATTCCGTAGCGGACACTTTATGCGACTATTTTAAACTAAACCTGTAGCAGAAAATTTTTCTGTTACATAAGAGAAGGCTGCCAAAAAACATAGGATAATGGCAGTCTTTATTACTTTTGTAGATACATGTTAAAAAACACGTAAAAAAGATATTGACATTCACGCTGCGTAATAGTCTATGATGAATCTTGCAGGCAGTTAAAAATATTTTATGATCTCACTGACTGCAGCGCGCGTTGTTACAGAAGGGAGGATGGAAATTGTGGAATATACAGTTCAAAAATTAGGAAAGCTGGCTGGTGTCAGTTCAAGAACCTTAAGGTATTATGATGAAATTGGTCTTCTAAAACCGACCAGAATCAATTCCTCCGGATACCGAATTTATGGAAGCCGGGAAGTAAATTTGCTGCAGCAGATTCTTTTTTACCGAGAGCTTGGAGTTAGTTTACTGCATATTAGGGACATAATTACCACACCTTCCTTTGATAGTTTGGCTGCCTTAAAGGAACATCATAAAAAACTGCTTGATAAAAAGAACCAATTAGAACTGTTAATTAGCAACGTTGAAAAAACTATAGTATCTACAGAAGGGAGAATTACCATGTCTGATAACGAAAAATTTGAAGGCTTTAAACAGAACCTGATAGCTGAAAATGAAGCAGCATACGGCTTAGAAATCCGTGAAAAATATGGAGATGAAACCATAAATCAATCTAACCAAAAACTTATGAACTTAACTGAGGCGCAGTATAATCAGATAAAAGCACTGGAGGAAGAATTGTTTAAAACCTTAAGTGCTGCCTATAAAACCGGTAATCCAGCAGGAGAACTGGCACAAAAGGCAGCAAATCTTCATAAGCAATGGCTTTGCTTTTTTTGGGAACAATACTCTCCGGAGGCGCATGCGGGTCTGGCTCAAATGTACGTATGCGATGAACGCTTTAAGGCATACTATGATAAAGTACAAAGCGGTACAGCAGAATTCCTAAGAGATGCCATCCTAGTTCTAACAAAAACAACTATGTAATTGTGATATTGTGTGCCTCAAAGCAGGGCACTCAGAACGGGCAATGATTTCAGAAGCACTCTAGTTCAACTGCTTAGAAATTTCTAGTGTTATAAATAATTTTATTAGAGCGGATGAAACAAAACATTTTGGGGCAATTATTAATTTATATAATCGCCCGAATGCCACGTTTCATCCGCTCTTTTATTCTCCCAGATAAGCAAAGGCATCCTTTTCTTTATCCCTGTTCCAGATATATTCTATTACTGTGGCTATCTCATCTGCCTTTCTTACTCCATGCCTGTCTGCTATAAAACCCAGAGCCATATCCATCCCCGCCGAAACACCGGAGGAGGTATAGAATTTACCATCCACCACCCATCTTGCCTTTGGTATCCATTCCACCTCTTTATCTACTGACTTTACCCAGGAAAAAGCAATTTTGTTAGAGGTGGCTTTCTTTCCTTTTAAAGTACCTGTAGCAGCAAGCAGTGCTGAGCCGGTACATACCGTAATGCAATAAATCGCCTGCTCTGCCATTTCTTTCAGTTTTCTAACATATGCGTTATCCTGAATGACTTTACGGGTGCCCTGTCCTCCCGGAAGGAACAAGATTCCATCACCGGATGCCTCCTTCCATTCCTTCGTTACAACCTTTACATTTTGTCTGCTTGTAATAATCCCACCATCTCTAGAAAAATAGTTTAAAGTATATTCCTCCGGCAGTCTTCCAAATATTTCTACAGGTCCAAAAACATCAAGAGTTTCAAAATCGTCAAATAAAATAATATTTATATCCATGGAGACAACTACACCTTTCTGTTATTACTATCTTTTTTACATAAATTGATAAATTCTTTTGCAGAATGGCTTAGCAGCTTGTTCTTATGATATATAATATAAAAATACCGTCTGAGAGAAATTTCTTCAATCTGCAGCCTTATAAGATTCCCATTTCCTAATTCTTCTTTTACTAATTCAAAGGGAAGTACTGATAAACCCAGCCCTTCTATAACCGCCTTTATAATTGCCTGGGTACTCACACTCTCCCAGATAGGGGTTATCTCAATATTATGAGTTAAAAGGGCACTTTCAAACAGTTCTCTTCCCCCACTGCCTCTTTCCCTTAATATAAAATCCCACTCGGAAAGTTTTGAGGCTTGCATGCTTTTACTTTCTGCCAGAGCATGTCCCTTGCCGCACACAAATACTAATTCATCTTCCATAAACTTTTCACTGACAATATGTTTGTTATGCACTACCCCTTCTATCAGTCCGAAATCAATATCATTGTCCATAATACGCTTCTCAATTTCTTCCGAGTTCTGAATTGTTACGTTAACCTTTATATGAGGATATTTTTCTTTGAATTCCTTGACAAACCGGATTAGCAAAAAATTACCTATGGTAATACTGGAGCCAACTCTCATTGTCCCCATACTGTCCCAATTTCTGATTTCTTTCTCCATGGTATCGAACAAATCTACAATATGGATAGCATAATCTAACAGCAATTTTCCAGCTTCCGTGATAAGCATTTTTCTGGATATCCGGTCAAACAATTGTATTCCGTAATATTCCTCCAATTCTCTGATTGCAAGACTTACCGAGGGCTGAGCCAGATATAGTTTTTCTGCAGCCGCAGTTACACTATGGCATTCACAAACTGTCACAAATATTTTCATGTGCCTAAGGGTCATCGCTACTTATCCTCTCTTTATTTATCATATTCAGTAGGCAATTGCGAAATAATAAGTCTAGAGGTTGGAAGCGGGCAAAATCACCAAAATAAAGGTGACTTGCCACTGCATCGGAACCTGTTTTTGGTGATTTTGACTGGTTCCTACACATAAAATAACAGTTTCGCAATTACCTATTTATCATATTCAGGATTCGGGGGTCAAAAGCCCTGATTAGAATGTTTCTTATAGTATAATACTATTTTTATTATAATTAAACAATTCATTCCCTACCAAGAGTTCTGCATTTTCTATATAATAAAATAAAGCTGCAGGACTTCCTATGATACACAATCCGTGTAGAAAGGACACCTTACAGCTTCTTAAGTTCATATTAATTAAAAGTAATAACCTCCTCGTCCACCTGTTCTTCCTCTTTGTTATAGTGATTTGTTATATTATTACCGCTGTTATTACCAATTCCCTGCTTAATGGGAGAAATAAAAAATCCTATTATAATACCTGATAAAAACAATACTGCTCCAATTAAAAATTTCGTCTTCTTGTCCATACGCTCTACCTCCTGTACAACCTCTTACACCATTTGCTGCCATTTTTCAGCTACACCCTAATTATAGCACTTAACAAAAACTGGAACAAGAGCCAAGATAAGAAGTTTCATTATTAATAAAAAAGCTCCATAACTTTTCCTATTAATCATCCACGCTGTATTTACAGCAGTGAATAAAGGAGCGTTATGAAGCTTTATAAGCTAAAATATTTAGATAATCTGATACAAGCTATTAAGCAGACTCTTCAAACTGTGAATTGTACAGGGAAGCATAGAATCCCTTCTGATTCAGCAGTTCTTCGTGATTTCCCTGCTCTATAATGTCGCCGTCTTTCATAACCAG
>Ga0160506_100280_pt1 | contig 11189 bp, 6 predicted proteins | sample DID2874_E49MG_FD_108204 | JGI IMG/M metagenome (GOLD analysis project Ga0160506, IMG submission 108204) | Enriched chicken feces microbial communities from UW Madison campus, WI, USA - DID2874_E49 MG | ecosystem: Host-associated > Birds > Digestive system > Large intestine > Fecal | place: USA... | reverse complement strand
GTGTCTGCATAACAACAGAGCGTGGGTAGGCATCTCCATGGTCTACATAGATTAGATTTCCGCCATCCATCTTTACAAACTGGTTAAAGGAATGGCTGACATGATTATAAGGGAATAAAGCGCCTACATAAAACTGTGTCATGGTTGTGGAATCAATGATAAAGGTAATGTTTGACTGATGATTCAGCCCATCATCGGAGGTATATCTTTCTCGGTCAGCATGTACAATTAAGACTGTTCCATCCATTGTCATTCTGGCGAAGCCCACATCATACGGAATAACAGTACTGCTTTCTTTTCCGGTGATATTGCATCTGCCAAGCTCTTTGAAATCTTTATCCATTTTTATAATTGAATATACAATTTTTGAATCGTTTTGTTCCTTATTCTTCTGCCCTACAGCCACATAATAATTGCCGTCTTCGCCTTGATGAAGACCACCCCATTCCGTATAAGGCAAGGAGATCGTCTTCTTGCTGATATAGTTTAGATTTTTATCATATAGATTCAGTTCCAGCTTCTGACTGGTTTCATCAGCTATTCGGTTAAATACACCGATTTGTTCGTCTGAAAGCTTGAGTACATAGGTTTTATCAGCTCCGCCGAATCTTCCCCAGGAACCATAATTACCTACCCCAACCTGTTGATAGAGCTTATCAGCATATAGGGTTTCCATTTGTAATGCCTTCGAACCACTTGTTACGGTAAGCTTACAGGATTTTGATTTGCCGTTTGGGGCAGTTACAAGGATATTGGTACTGCCGTTTTTTATAGCAGTTATTTGACCGCGCTCATCAACCAATGCAATTGCTTTATCTTCTACGGAATACTTAAAGGTGGTTTCTTCATCGTACCAGCTATCTTCTGTTTCATCCATAGCACCTTTTATGATGATATGTCCACCGGGAAAGGTTGATAAAGAGGTAACTTTACTGGAATTACTTTCAATGTGAAAGCTTCCTAAAGCTTCTTCTACTTTGACTTCCAGCTTGTATTCCTTCTTGGTATCCTTTTGATAGGCAACAATAGTTGCAGTTCCTTCTTCCACAGCCTTAAATTTGTTTTTAGAGACCTGTTTTACTACCGTATCCCAAGTATTCTCTACACTCCAGGTTAAGGTTTGATAAGTGGCATTAGCCGGTGTAATATTGGCTGTCACGGTAAAGGTATCCCCTACTTCGAGGATGCTTGCATCGGATACCAGTTTGACCTTCTTTGCCGGTTGGTATACTGCAACCTTGCAGGTAGCAGAGGTCTTACCGCTGGTAACCTTAATATTCACAGTACCGACACCATTAGCAGTAACCAGCCCGTTCTTTACGGTAGCAATCTTTTTGTTTCCGGTGCTCCATTTTACAGAGGAACCGACATTTGAGGCTTTCAATTGAAGAGTTCCCCCTAGCTTTAACATAGCACCGGTCTTGTTAAGCGTAATTCCCTTAACGGATGCTTGTGCAGATAATATGGGGGTAAGTACCATTGTCAGAACGAGTAAAACCATCAATATCTTTTGTACTTTCTTGAATGTGTGTTGTTTGTCCATTCTTTTATCTCCTTGTACTATTTATACGCTTTAGGTAATTGCGAAACCATAAGTCTAGAAGTTGGAAATAGGCAAAATCACCAAAATAAAGGTGACTTGCCACTGCATCGGAACCTGTTTTTGGTGATTATGACTGGTTCCGACACATAAAATAACAGTTTCACGATTGACTATTTATACGCTTGCATTGCTGCTACTATTTATTCTAAATCAATTACCTGTTAATTACCATTACTTTCTATGTTTTGATATAAAAATTTAATTTATAAGTTTGGAACAAGCAGTTTTCAGACACACCCTAGTATGACCTGAAAGAGTAAAATAAAAAGTATTTATAGAACTGTAAATATTTGTTGACAACGAAGAAAATTTGTGTTATCCTTATAAAGTAATCATGTTAAATTTTGAGTTGGCCTATACTACAAGTCATTATCTAAATGAATTGTATTTACGCCAGCTTTTTTATTTTGATGATACAAATATTAAAATGGAGGTACTATTATGAACAATGGTATTGTAAAATGGTTTAATTCACAAAAAGGATTCGGATTTATCGCAAATGATAATGGCGGAGAAGATGTATTTGTACATTTTTCTGCTATCGAATCAAATGGTTTTAAAAGCCTTGAAGAAGGTCAGAGAGTAACTTTTGACATCGAAAAAGATTCTAAAACCAATAAGATTAAGGCTGCTAACGTAAGAGTAGCTTAAATCGATAGTAAAACAAATTAATAGATGTACTAATTATTTTATCCATTCGAATATTTGTATCATTTTATAATTAAAGTTTTGCAGGGCAGAGTATTATCTGCCCTGATTTTTTTTGTCCCGGAACTAGTGTGATTTCAAATAGATAACCAGACTAATAACTTACCTGATTTCAGACACACCTTGGTTACTTTCTAAAATCCGTCGGATTCATTCCCACCAGCTTTAAGAAATTACGTCGGAATGACCTGGAATTGGTAAATCCGGTTTTTTCAGCAATTTCATCAATGGTGGAAGTGGTTTCCTGCAGTAATTTTTTCGCATGGGTAATGCGGATTAGGTTGATATATACTAACAGTCCTTCTGAGGTGGCATCTTTAAAAAGACGTGACATGTATTTCGGATTCAGTCCGATAGCTTCAGAGATAGAGGATATGTTCATGTTAGGGTCACTGTAGTGTGTCTCAACATAAGCTTTAATCTTTGCTATAAAGCCATAATCTTCTGTAATGGTATTCTCTGTACCTGTTGTATCATCTAACTCTGCACAAAGCAGTTTTAACACTAAGGTAAACTCTTTGTAAGCCTGATTCATGGACGTACTATGGGCAAGGTGCTGTAAGTGTGTTTCCAAATGTCCGGATGGTGTCTTTTGGCTGCTGCCTTCCTCCACATAGGAGTAATAATTACCGGTATTTTTAAAGGTCAACAATAGTTCACTGGTTATAGACAAGATATAGTACTTTAGTATTAAAAATGGTTCATTGGTGGAATCGAGTTCCTCAAACAGTTGTTGCATATGGGCGGTGGTCTTGTCCATATCTTTTTTTGTCAGAGAGATGATTAAGTCTTTTTTGTGATTTTGCAGTCTCTCAGCGAAAGAAAAATCCATAGTCTCAAGAGTCTGTGTAAAAATTACTCCGTATTGCTCCACTACATAACGATATTCAAAGGCATCTAAGATTTCATTATAATAATCGGAAGCATTCTCAAAGTTCTCAAATAAATTACCAACGGTAATAGATAAATTCATCTGGAATTTATCCCGGAAAAATTCATAAACCTGCTGGAATTTAGAGATACAGTCTGATTCCCATGAGAGGATGGAGTCTTCTTTATTCTCAAAGGTAAATATATAAACAAAGAATATTTCATCCGTAACTTTTTCAAAGGTATAAGTCCCGCCAAATATCTCATTCATAACATTATCCACTGAAAATTCGAGGAGGTCAAAATGCATTGCTGATATTTCCTTATCATTCTGATTCAAATGAAAGGAGGCAAAGGAGAAGAGTTTATTATCCTGCTCCCATTCTAAGTATTCACTGACGTCAGAGTCACTTAAGTGGAATCTGCGACCCTTTAATCTGGAGAGTAAGAATACTTCTTTCGCATAATTTTTCTGGGACTGAATCTTTGTCTTCATGGTTCTGTTTTCTTCAAATAATGTATTGTAATATCTTTCAATCAGCTCAAATTCGTTATGATCCGCCTTCTTTAAGTCGGAAGGAACAATATTCACCAACTTACCGATAGGTCTGTAATTACGGATTTGTAAGTATATTATAGAACTTATTCCAAGTAGCATTGTTACTAATATTGTTAATATGGAGGCATTCCTAAGATGAATGGTTTCCTTTAAAAATAAAGAGTTTGGCGTATAAATAGCGTAATACCAGTCAGTAACTGCTGATTTTTCATAAGAACATATATAATCTGCACCATTTATACGTACAAGAGTGTACCCGCTGTTTGTATCAGAAGGTATAAAACCGTCATCAGGATTGTCAGAAACGTTAAGATCTTTACCATAACTTGTTAGTACTTCACCATCCTTGCTTAACAGACGGATGGTACTGCCTTCATTGTCCTTTAGCAATTCGTTCAAAAATGTACATGGAACGGAGGTAAATACATTGAATTGGTTTTTGGCTTGATAAATAAACGGACTGGATATTGAAAATAAAATAGAATCCTTTCCATAATTGGCATAACTGTATTGTGAATCAATAAAATAATGATTTTTAACCGGTTCCTTTAAAAGTTCTTTCCATGTATCATACGTGACATTACGACTGGTTTTAGTCGTTGTAGCAATGCTATTATACAAAAAAAAGGAATTATTAGCAGTTTCGGGAGTTACAATGAAGTCCCGATTTGGAAAATAAATAAATATATCAATGTTTCTATTTAACTGTTTATAATTTTTTAAGTATTGCTGACAGTCCCGCATTCTGCTTAAAAATTCATTTTCATTCCGAGCATTAAGTACTCTGTTGGAAAATGTGGTACTCATAATAATATTTTGAGAAACATCCAAGATAGATTGCAGTTGTATATCAATACTGTTTCGTAAACCAGCTAATGTCACACGGTTTGCTTCATCTATTTTTTTTGTTAGCAGCTCCTTTGTATAAAAGAAGTTGGCAATAATACAGGCCATTGGCAGTAATAAAATAAAACAACCTGAAAGGATCCACTTTACCAGAACCTTATTACTGGTATGGAACCGTTGCTTTTTAAACCCATTTTCATTTTGCATAGTCTTCACCTTCTAAGTCCTTTCCCCAGTCGAATTATAGCATTATACGCTTTAAAAGGGCAAGGACAAAAAGTCAGAATAGAGGACAAAAGGGGTAAAAATACAAGGTTGTCCCCCATTCTGCCCTTTTGTCACTGGAAAGATGGAAGAATTTAAAGTATCCTTAGGATGTCAATCTTGTTACGGGGTTCCTCCTGATACGAGATAGAGAAGGTAGAGATAACAAAATATAGGAGGTAATTATGAGAAAAAGTAATTTCTTAAAAAGAGGTGCCGCTTTATTATTAGCAGGTATCCTTGCCACTTCTTTAGTGGGATGCGGGGCAAAAAAAGAGACACCAGAAGACAAAACTAACACTACACAGGAAGAGGGAAGCGCAGTAACACTTACCTATGGTATGACAACAGCAAGTGCCTGGAAAGAACGTTATGAATCCTTTACCGATCTTCCTCTGGGTAAAGAACTGCAAAAGCAAACCGGTGTAAATTTAGCAATGACACACGTAGAAGACAAAACGGCTATGAACTTGTTATTAGCAACCGGTGATTATCCTGATATAATTAGTTACAACTGGCAGAACAATTATACCGGCGGTGAGGGAAAAGCCATCGAAGATGGTGTTATCTATGGTATGAGTGAAGAGTTTGTAAAAGAAAATGCTCCGGATTACTGGAGAGTACTTAATGAAAATCCTGACTTATTAAAGCAGGTTAAAACTCCAAATGGTGAAATCTTCGGATTTGCTTTTATCTTAGGAGATGAAATCTTAAAAGGTGGTTTCGGATTAATCGTTCGTGATGACTGGTGTAAGGAATTAGGCATAGAACTTCCGGAGACTGCAGATGAATACTATGAAATGTTAAAAGCCTTTAAAGAGAAAAAAGGTGTGGAAATCCCTCTTAGTGTCAATACTGACCGTTTAGGCTCAATGATGGACAATGGTAGTATTACTTCTCCCTTCAATCTGGTAACGAGAAGTATTTATGTAATGGATGGAGTAGTTAAAGCCGGGTATTACCAAAATGAATATAAAGACGTTTTGTCCTGGTTAAACAAGCTATATGTGGAAGGTTTGTTAGATCCTAATTTTATAACCGTTGATTCACAGACAGTAACCTCTAATATGTTAACCGGAAAAGCAGGAGCATCAGTAGGTTCTGTTGGAAGTGTATTAGGTGAATGGCTGGCTACGAATAAAGATGTAGCAGATTATAGCCTTGCCGGTTTGAAAAACTTAGTTGCACAAAAAGGTGACAGAGCAATGTATGGCCACTATAACACAGATGTTGTAGGTGCAACTACAGTTATAACAACGGAATGTGAAGACAAGGAAGCTGCTGCAAAATTCTTAAATTATGGTTATACAGAAGAAGGTCATATGCTTTATAACTTTGGTATCGAAGGCGTAAGTTACGAAATGATAGACGGAAAACCGGTCTACACAGACTTAATAATGGAAAATCCGGATGGTTTAACAATCCAACAGGCACTTTCTGAATATCAACTTGCTTATGGTAATGGACCTTTCGTACAAGATAAGGACTACTTACTACAATATTATAGCAGAGAAGAACAAATAGACGCTTTAAATAAATTGATAGATAATGATGCAAAAGATTATAAACTGCCTAGAATTACAATTTCCTCTGAATTAGTAGGCGAATACAGCAGTTTAACAAGTGATATTAAAACCTATCAGGATGAAATGACCATGAAATTTATCACAGGTGTGGAATCTCTGGATAATTATGATAAATACCTGGAAACTTTGAAAAACATGGGTGTTGAAAGATTACTTGAAATTGTACAAGGTGCAGTAGACGAATACAATTCAAGATAGCAGTTACAAAAAGTTCTCTATGCCGAAAACCGGCAGGTTAGGCATAGGGAATTTTTATGAAGTATCTTATTTGGGGTGTAGTTTATACAAACAGTAAGTAACATGAATAATCAACATATTAAAAACGTGGGAAAGCGCTAGTACATACGCTTTTTACACAGATTGGAGTTCTATGAAGAAGTCAAAAAAGGCAGCCGGATACAAAGTATCATATGGTATACGTCTTAAAAAAGATTTAAAAAAGAATTATGCAGCATATCTGATCTTTCTTCCGGTTTTGATTTACTATATAATCTTTTGTTATAAACCAATGTACGGCTTGATTATTGCTTTTAAGAATTATACCCCCGCAAAAGGAATTATAGAGAGTGCATGGGCTGATAATTACGGGTTGGGTCATTTTATTAAATTTTTTAACTCCTATTATTTCCTAAGATTATTAAAAAATACCCTTACCATCAGTGTATCTTCATTGCTGGTTACTTTTCCGGCGCCCATTATTCTGGCTCTGTTACTGAACGAAGTACGGGCTAAAAAGTTTAAAAAAACGGTACAGACCCTTTCATATATGCCTCACTTTATCTCAACAGTGGTTATCTGCAGTATGATCCATCTGTTTGTAGGAGGCAATGGTTTTATTACCAATGCGTTGTCTGCAGTGGGACTTACAGAGGGAGGGATCTCCTTATTATCTCATGAAAAAATGTTTGTTCCTACTTATGTAATCTCAGAACTTTGGCAAACCATTGGCTGGAGCGCCATTATATATATCTCCGCCTTAGCCGGCATCGACCAGGAATTATATGAAGCGGCACGTATTGACGGGGCAAACCGTTGGAAACAAACGTTACACATAACTCTTCCTAGCATTATGGTAACTATTATTATGATGTTCATCCTAAAAATAGGATCTGTAATGAGCCTTGGACATGAAAAAATTATCCTTTTATATAATCCGGGTATCTATAATACGGCAGATGTTATTTCATCTTATGTATATAGAAAAGGTCTGCTGGAATCAAACTGGAGCTTTAGTACAGCAGTAGGTTTCTTTAATTCTGTTATCAATCTTACTCTTGTTGTGGTATCCAATAAGATATGTAAGAAGAAAACAGATATGGGATTATGGTAAGGCGAAGGGAGGAATAGCATATGGATAATAAAAGTACAGCTTATAAAATCTTTACAGTATGTAACACCATTGTATTAACAGCAATTGCACTGGCATGCCTTTATCCGTTTTTCTATGTTGTAGTTGCATCGCTTAGTGACCCGAATGAATTAATCAAACATAACGGATTATTATTTATGCCTTTAAAAAAGATAACTTTGGACGGATACAACATGGTTTTTAATAATAAGCTGGTTTTATCCGGATATAAAAATACAATGATTATTTTAGTAGTTGGCGTAGGAATTAATTTGATTTTAACAACCATGGGAGCTTATGTTATTTCCTTAAAGGAACTAATGCTTCGTAAACCATTAACCATTCTGGTTATAATAACCATGTATTTCGGCGGAGGGATGGTTCCTGCCTATTTAAATGTTCGCAGCCTTGGATTATTAGACAGTATTTGGTCCTTAATTATACCGGGAGCAATCTCTACCAGTAATTTACTTATCATGCGAAGCGCCTTTATGTCAGTTCCTGAATCCTTGTCAGAAGCGGCCAAGATGGACGGTGCTTCTCATGGAAAGATTCTTATTAAAGTCATGCTTCCTTTAGTAAAAGCAACAATGGCGGTTATGGTACTGTACTATGGTGTTTCCCATTGGAATGCCTGGTTTAACTCATCCATTTACTTACGTACCAGTTCTAAATACCCATTACAGCTTGTATTGCGTAATATACTGATACAGAGCCAGACCACGGATATGATGTCGGATATTGGTGCCGCAGAGTCGCCTCAGGTATTGCTGTTACTTAAGTATTCATTAATTGTAGTAAGTAGTTTGCCGATTATGACGATTTACCCATTCCTTCAAAAATTCTTCCAGAAGGGTGTAATGATGGGGGCAGTGAAAGGTTAAGAAAATGACAATTCAAAGATATGAACTTATAAGCAGACATAATCCGGTACTGGATAAAATTAATACCCAGTCTCCCCTTACCGTAGGAAACGGCGAATTGGGATTTACAGCAGATATAACAGGCATGCAGACACTATATAATACCTATAAAGAACTTCCCCTATGTACTATGTCCCAATGGGGATGGCATACAAAGCCGGTATCAGAAGACCGTTACGCATATACCCTTGATGATTTGGTTATGACAGAATATGATTGCCTGGGCAAAAAAGTATATTATCCGAAAAAGAGAATGCCGGGTAATGAAGAAGTTTATGACTGGCTTCGTTTTAATCCCCACCGTTTAAATCTGGCTCGTATCGGCTTACTGTTTGAAGGTAAAGAGATAAAAGAGACGAGTATTCAGGGAATCCGCCAGGAATTACAGTTGTACAGCGGTATATTGGACAGTCATTTTATCCTTTCAGACCTTCCCTGTCAGGTACGAACTGCCTGTGACCCGGCAAAAGACAGCCTTGCATTTTTAGTAGAGGGAGAGGCTCTAAATCAAGGAAAAATAAGCATCCAGCTTAAATTTCCATACGGCTCTCCTAATATTACTGCCTCAGATTGGGAGGAAAAACAGGCACACCACTTAGAAACTGTTTTAAAAGATTCGAATAGATTACAAGTAAAACATGTATTAGATAAGGATGAATATTACGTTGGGGTTGCTGTTACCGGTAATGCCAAGATAGAAATAAAAGACTGGGAAGTAGTAATTACTCCCGGTAATTTAGAAGAACAGGCCTTCTCCTTTACCGTATCCTTCGGACAAAAAGTTATAGCGAATTACCCTAATCCAACAGACATCTTATCAGGCAGTACAAATTGGTGGAAGGAGTATTGGGAGGAAGGCGGAATTGTACAGCTGAATAAGAGCCGCGATAAGAGAGCGGTAGAATTGGAGAGAAGAATTATTCTATCTCAGTATTTAATGGCTGTTAATTCTGCAGGTTCCAGACCCCCTCAGGAAACAGGACTTACCTGTAACAGCTGGTATGGAAAGATGCATCTGGAGATGTATCTGTGGCATTGTGCATGGCTTCCTCTATGGAATCATACCAAGCTTCTTGAACGCAGTTTAGACTGGTATATTGACCACCTGAAAGAGGCAAGAGAGAATGCAGCGAGAAATGGCTATAAAGGGGCTCGTTGGCCTAAAATGATAGCTTCCGAAGGTATCGACTGCCCATCAGGGATTGCACCCCTGTTAGTATGGCAGCAGCCTCATATTATTTATATGTTAGAGTTAGCATATCAAAATAAGGTATCGGAAGAATTCTTAAAGAAGTACTGGGTACTCATTGAAGAAACAGCAGAATTCATGGTGGATTTTGTAAGCTATAATGAGACTACCGGATATTATGATCTTCCGTCACCGGTTATACCGGTACAAGAGTGCCATAAGCCGGAAGAGACGAAAAATCCTGCTTTTGAATTAGAATATTGGCATGTAACCTTAAAGATAGCAATTGACTGGGCAAAGCGGTTAGGGATACCGGTAAATGAAAGATGGAGGGAAGTAGGAGAGAATATGGCTCCTATGCCGGTAAAAGACGGGCTTTATCTGGCACATGAGTTATGTCCGGATACCTTCTCACGTTTTAATATTGACCATCCGTCCATGACCGGTTCTTACGGACTGATAAAGGGCAGAGTTGATTCAGAAATTATGCGAACTACCCTGCATAAGATAATAGAGTGCTGGGAGTACAAGAGCTTGTGGGGCTGGGATTTTGCCATGATGGCAATGACTGCTGTTCGCTTAGGAGAACCGGAAACCGTTATTGATATTCTCTTAAAGGACACCTTAAAAAACCGTTATGTGGCCAGCGGAAACAACTGGCAGGAGTCCAGAGAAGATTTACCTTTATATCTGCCCGGTAACGGAGCGCTTTTACTGGCAGTGCCGATTATGACGGCAGGATATAAGGGATGTACCACAGATACACCTGGTTTTCCAAAAAATGGAGAATGGGAAGTGGAATACGAAGGCATAGAGCCATTTTTTGAATAGGAAGGTTAGCAAACGAATATGAAAATGACAGCATTAGAATACGGAAAATGTGCTTGTGACACGTTAATGAAAAAATTTGAAGCACCTGAACTTCCACCGGTAGGAAGATTCCATTACCATCAAGGTGTATTTTTATCCGGTATGCAAAAGATATATGAAATCTGCCAGGAAGAAAAGTACTTAACCTACTGCAAAGACTGGGTAGATTCCATTATAAATGAAGCCGGAGAAATAAATACGTTTGATACAGGTCAATTAGATGATATTCAGCCGGGCGTATTATTGTTCTTGTTATATGAAAAATATGGTGAAGAACGATATAAAAAGGCTCTTGATACTCTGCTTCCTCTTATCCTAGACTTTCCTAAGAACGTAGAGGGAGGGCTTTGGCACAAGGTACAGAATAAAGAGCAGATGTGGCTGGATGGTCTTTATATGGCAGGACCAATCAGTGCCCAGTAC
>Ga0160506_100274_pt1 | contig 11315 bp, 10 predicted proteins | sample DID2874_E49MG_FD_108204 | JGI IMG/M metagenome (GOLD analysis project Ga0160506, IMG submission 108204) | Enriched chicken feces microbial communities from UW Madison campus, WI, USA - DID2874_E49 MG | ecosystem: Host-associated > Birds > Digestive system > Large intestine > Fecal | place: USA... | reverse complement strand
CCAGGGTGTTACTTCTGAGCGAACGCGACGAACAGCTGCAGCTCGATCCGGTTCACTGGGGTTACGCGCCAGGGTGGTGGGATAAACCGCCATTGATTAATGCCCGGGTTGAGACCGCAGCCAACAGCAGGATGTTTAAACCTCTGTGGCAGCACGATCGGGCGATCTGCTTTGCTGATGGCTGGTTTGAATGGAAGCGTGAAGGAGACAAGAAGCAGCCCTATTTCATCTACCGTAAAGACGGTCAGCCAATCCTCATGGCCGCGATCGGAAGCACTCCGTTTGAGCGTGGTGATGAGGCGGAAGGGTTCCTGATTGTCACGGCCGCAGCTGATAAAGGTCTCGTTGATATCCATGACCGGCGCCCGCTTGTCCTAGTACCGACGCCGCCCGGGAGTGGATGAAACAAGACGTTTCGGGTAAGGAGGCTGAAGAAATTGCTGCTAATGGAGCTGTGTCAGCTGATCATTTCATATGGCATCCTGTAACACGCGCTGTTGGTAATGTGAAGAATCAGGGACCAGAGCTCATCGAGCCTGTTGGCTGATGATATGTCGGAGGCTGAACCGTGTTTTAAAGCTAATGTACGCATACATTAGCTTTAAAATTAGCCGTGCCTCTCGCCAGTCTATTTCAGCTGATCAATGTTGGTGATTAGCACAATCAGGTGAGTGATTTTGTTGATTCCAGTCATAGAAAGAAAGCCATTTTGGCTAATAAATCCGTTGCGGGTCTATAACAGACAAAGCATAATTTGCCCTGAGCGAAGTCTTGCCAGTTCTCTCCTGTGAAAGGGGAAACGCAAAAAAACCACCCTGGCAGGTGGTTTTTTTGTTTATTAACCTTTGATTTATAGAGAAATGTTCACATTGATATGGCTGACATTCACTGACCAACCACTTTGACCACCAACAGGGTAGCCAAAGAGAGTTAGAACAAGAATGCATAAACACAATCTGTTCATATCGCCTCCAGGAATCAGGGCGGCCTCCGACACTATTTGCTCTTCTGTGACGGAACGACTAGTTGAGCGAAGTCTTGCCACCAAAAAAATGACTCTGTTTTAACGCAAAGTGATCTGGCAGTATCACCGAACAGAGGCTGGATGAAACATAATACAGTTATGTATGTCTTTGTTTCCAGGAAGCATTCTAATTTGTAAATGTAGTGATTTGCATCAAAGATGTTTTCTTTTTTATTGACCCAGAACAAGGTAAAAAGGTGGGAGTACAGACGGCAGGCCATGGAAAGAAATGTAAATTTACCTGTCTGTTTTTTGTACTTGGCCAGCCGGGTATGTCATGAACGCTCACCAATAGCCTGCAGCCAACTTTTTTATAGATGGCAGGTCTTGTACCGCTGAAAACCACGAAAGGAATTAGCTGGCCGAACTGGCCAATTACAGCGACGAAAGCTGTGAAGCCTCACTGCGGGCTGCACGTCTCGCCGCGGCGGTAAAACGGTATAAAACGTCTGAAATGCTGTCATTTGTTTTTCCCACCATCGCCTACGATCCCGACCAGAATTTGACGCCACTGACTGTAAACCGGTTGTGCAATGCGCTATTCGGCAGAACAGACAGCCAGTGACTGATTGTGGAATTTTTTGTGGAAAAGGACGACAACACCAAAGTATTGACAGTAACCCGGAGTCCGTCGAATTAATCCTGGGGGATGTTTCCATAAAATGAAGAGCGCGCATTTACAACACGCCAGAACAGAAAGCGATTATCTGGGACAGACATAAGCAAGTTGATTCCATACATGATATTGCCAGGATTTGCGACAGATATCATTCTTCTACACAAAACTCATACTTAGCCAGAACGGACATTACAACTTTGCTCTTACATCATTACTTCGCTTAATGCGGTTTATGTTAAATCTTGTCCACCATCCCTTTAGTTCATAACCACCTGCAGACCACGATCAATCATACACTTACCCTACACTTCATCTTCTCCTTGCTACGCGTTATGTTTGCCGGTTATTTTATTCATACGCTTACTATTTGTAAGTATAAATACCGCATGTTCGTACTCGCACAGTTCAATGTCAACCAACGGCAGCGCCTATGGGTCCTGATGGATACTCATACATGCCTGCCGCTTTTGTACCCGTTACAATATCTTGTAGACCACCTGGCTTTGCGTACAGCAGCTACCCAATCCGCTTCACTTCAAGCGATCAAGTTTTTCTATGAATTCTGGTACCAGAAACATGGCGTGACGTTTTGCTTCAGTTTCTATTCCTCAAACCACAATCCACTGATCGCCATTGATGAACTGACAGCCTATTTCATTATCTGGAAAATGGGCATTCATGTTTACAGAACCATATCGTTATGAATACTCGGGTTGACCTGCTCCCCGTTGATTAATACACCGCGATGTTAGTAATGTCTTCATAAGCCACATGAGGACATCCCCATGAAGAAGCGATTTTCCGACGAACAGATCATCAGTATTCTCCGCGAGGCTGAAGCCGGGGTTTCGGCCCGGGAACTCTGCCGCAAGCATGCCATTTCAGACGCCACCTTCTACACCTGGCGTAAGAAGTTCGGTGGCATGGAAGTCCCCGAAGTGAAGCGGCTCAAGTCACTTGAAGAGGAGAACGCTCGTCTCAAGAAGCTACTCGCTGAAGCCATGCTGGATAAGGAGGCGCTTCAGGTGGCCCTGGGCCGAAAGTTTTGACGACAGACCAGAAGCGGGAAGCCGTGGAAGTCATGTGTGAGACAACGGGTCTGTCGCAACGCCGTGCCTGCAGGCTGGCTGGTCTGTCACTTTCAACCTGCCGTTATTCGGCTCAGCGTCCGGCTGCTGACGCACAACTGTCTCTACGCATCACAGAGCTGGCACTTGAACGCCGCCGGTTTGGTTACCGGCGCATCTGGCAGTTATTGCGCCGGGAGGGCCTTCACGTCAACCACAAGCGCGTTTACCGCATCTATCACCTTAACGGTCTGGGTGTAAAACGCAGGCGCCGCCGTAAGGGTCTGGCGACTGAACGGCTTCCGCTTCTTCGCCCGGATGCGCCGAACCTGACATGGTCGATGGATTTTGTCATGGATGCTCTTGCCAGCGGCCGCCGGATTAAGTGCCTGACCTGTGTGGATGATTTCACGAAGGAGTGTCTGACGATCACCGCCGCTTTCGGGATTTCAGGTATTCAGGTCGCGCGTATTCTGGACAGCATTGCGCTGTTTCGTGGATATCCTGAGACGATAAGAACCGATCAGGGCCCGGAATTTACCTGCCGCGCGCTGGATCAATGGGCCTTTGAACATAGTGTTGAGTTGCGCTTAATCCAGCCGGGCAAGCCAACTCAGAACGGATTTATTGAGAGTTTCAACGGTCGCTTTCGGGATGAATGCCTGAATGAGCACTGGTTCAGCGATGTTCTTCATGCCCGGAAAATCATTAATGACTGGCGGCAGGATTATAACGAGTGTCGACCTCATTCATCGCTGAATTACCAGACGCCATCTGAATTTGCAGCAGGCTGGCGAAACGGGAAGCATGAAGAAAAATCAACCGACATTACTAACTGAAGGTTGTATCTAATACTGGGGGCAGGTCAGGGTAGCCAATGCTGAAGCTTATATTTATGCTGCGATCAAAAAGGCAGATAGAGATAGCTTCACAGTTAATGAAATTGCATCTATTGTTGTCGGTGAATTTTTAGTCAAAAAAAATGCCGGTAATGCTAGAACTTTTGTATATCACCAATTCCAGAAGATGACCAAAAAAGGCTTACTCGTCAGAAAAAAGATGAAAAGTATCAACCAATTTGAATACACATTAACTAACCAATTCCTTGAAATTGCTTCTGAGATGTGGGGTTCTGCATCGTTTCTAAAGTCTCAGACAGAAAGCCTAAATAATGAACTGAAAGCGAGTAATACCGATGAGGTTTTAAAAAACAGCTATGCAATGAAACTGAACCGTCACAGAATCAGATATGAAACCGAACTTGCTCAAGTAATTGGTGAGAAAGAGGTATTTGACGAAATTATCATCGATTTCCCAGAACATGAACTGGAGTTCATGACAATTTCAGATGAACTTAATAAGCAGGCTTTTCGTTTAATGGGCAAAATTAGCGCAATTGGTAGAATAAAAAACCAGATTTCTGAAGAGGTTTTCAAAGAAAACATCTCTATTAGTTAACACTATAATTTATTGGAACAGCTAATTAACTCGGCGTAATCACTGGTGATGTCGAACAAATGACCAGCTTTGCTTAGCCGCGCGTCATGGCAACATAGAGATGCCGTGCATCCATCTCCTCTGGAGCGGTTATGAATGCTACCTACCCCTCCAGACGAAAATTCAGTTTCAGCAGGCAGTAAATTCGGTGAACGCATTTATGGTTCCTATCAGTGTCCGTCAGCTCGACAACCAGCTGCAGGTTCGGAGCGCTCAGGGGGCTGCCAATACGACGGCAGGAGGCGCGCAGTTTGGTGACGTATACCGAGGTGTCCCCACACTGCTCCAGTAACCACCGTTCAATATCCCGCGTGGCCACCGGCCCGGGCATTTCGTATCGAGGGCTGCCAGCATAATCAGCCCCCGTCTCTGCAGCAGCGACGGACGACACACTTTCTTAGTGGTCACCGTCAGCCGATTCCCCGTCGTCAAACTCGTTTTCAGAGAAAAACGTAAAATGTGACCATTCCGGCATCTTCAGAAAAAAGCGCCCGAAGAGTTTAGATTGCTATTGAAAGCCCTTAGGTAAAGCGTATCATCAAAGATGACTAGACATCTTTATCTTGTACAGTCTTATTAACAAAATCTTACTCTGAACAGATAACATGCCGCGACCCTACCCACGTCGACACCAGGTTACGAGTCAGTGTTGATGACAACATAACAGGATAACCACTATGAACAAGACATCCCTACGCGCGAGAATGCAAAGCTTCGGCGGCTTTCTCACCGCTATGGTCATCCCCAATATAGGCGCATTCATGGCCTGGGGGTTTATCACCGCGCTGTTTATTCCAGCCGGTTGGCTGCCAAACAAAGAATTTGGTTCTCTTGTCGAACCAATGATCCGCTACATGCTGCCGATGCTGGTTGGCTATACCGGGGGTAACATGGTGGGCGGTAAACGCGGTGCAGTAATTGGCACCGTTGGCACCATGGGTGTGATTGTAGGGACGAATGTCCCCATGCTGCTTGGCGCAATGGCGATGGGGCCGCTGGGAGGGCTGGTTAGCAAATATATCGATCGTCTGCTTGAGAATCGCATTCCGGCGGGGCTGGAAAACGTGGTGCAGAACTTTGCCATGGGCCTTGCCGGCATGGTGCTGGCGCTGCTGGGTTATGAATTTATTGGCCCGTTTATGCTGGCGATCACCAACGTTATCGCTTATGCAATTGATAGCCTGTTAAAAACAGGCTATCTGCCGACGCTGGCCTTACTGATCGAACCAACCAGAGTGCTGTTCCTGAATAATGCCATCGATCAGGCAATCTTCTACCAACTGGGGATGAAAGATGCCGCGGTCAACGGCAGCTCTATCTTCTTCATGGTGTTTGCCAGCCCTGGTCCTGGCCTTGGACTGCTGCTGGCATTCTGTTTATTCGGTAAAGGGATGGCGAAAAAATCCGCCCCGGCCGCTACCATCATCCATATCTTCGGCGGCATTCATGAAATGTACTTCCCGTACGTTTATATGAAGCCGTTAATGATTATTCCCCTGATGATAGGCTCTGCCGCAGGGATTGAAGTCTTCTCGCTGATGCATGCCGGACTGGTGGCCGGTGCGACCCCTGGCTCTATTTTTGCCTTTATGGCGCTGACCCCTCCGGGTAAATTCCTCGCCACGCTCAGCGGCATTGGATCGGCAGCGATTGTGACCTTTATCGGTGCCAGCATCGTGCTGAAATTTGATCGCTCAGCGGAGGAAAACGACAGTTTCTCTTCCTCTCAGGAGATCATGCAAACGACCAAAGCCGCTGGGATGAGCGAAGCCTATGCCAACGCGAAACAAGAAATTCAGGCAACCTCAAGCCGCGACAAAGAAAGAGCGGTTCCGGTCAGTAGCTTACGGTTTATTGCCTTCGCCTGTGATGCCGGCGCGGGTTCCAGCGCTATGGGCGCCACCACCTTCCGTAAGAAACTGCAAAAATTAGGCCTCCCCTATGAGATTACGGTCAAACATTTTGCTATCGAGAGTATCCCTGATGAAGCAGACCTGGTGGTAGTGCATCAGAATCTTGCCGAACGCGTGCGGATGAGCAAGGACGTACCGATTATCGAGATAAAAAATTACCTCGGAGATCCTCGTCTTGAAGAACTATTGCAAGAGATGAAAAAGCTGGCGCTGGATACTTCAGAAAATACCCTGTCAAATGCCTAGGTTATCCCGGCCCTTCAGGGCCGTTTAAACGCAGGAGTTGGTCATGAAAAGCGTAAAAATCACCGCTATCAAAGAGATCGAAATTTTTGATCTCCCCGCACCAGTAGCCGCCCCCGGGCAAGCGCTGGTAGATATCGCCTACAGTGGAATTTGTGGTTCAGATATGCATTTTTATCTGGGGCATCATCCTTCCTTAAAGCCACCAACAAATTTTATTCAGGGCCATGAATCTGTCGGGATTATCAGGGAAATTAACGGCTCATCACCGAAGTTTAAGGTGGGTGATAAGGTAGCCATTAATCCACTGGTTGGCTGCGGTGAGTGTTTTAACTGCCTGGATAATCAGCCGAATATCTGTCGGGTCAGTCGCAAGGTGATGGGCTTCAGGCTGGATGGCACCATGTGCGAATCGCTGGCCGTGGGGACTGAGCAACTGATTAAATTAGACGCCCGGATTGATATGAAGCTGGCGGCAATGATCGAACCCTTTGCCGTGGGCTATCACGCCGTTTCTCTTGTCCATTACCGTGATCTGGTCAATACGCCGGTCATCGTCACCGGAGGAGGAACTATCGGCGTAATGACCGCTTTGGTACTTAAGCATATTCATCATGCCAATCCGCTGGTAGTAGAGAAAGACGCGAAGCGAATCGAACTGTTACAGCGCCTAGGCTTTACCGTCTATGCCTCGATTGAGGAAGTGGATGCCGTGAACCTGCGCAAGCGCCCTGTTGCGTTTGAATGCACGGGCTACTATCCGGTGTTGCAAGCGTTGGTGGCGGCTAATCGCAAGCCTGAGCATATCGTGATCATTGGTCAGTACACCTCAGGTTCCACCATTGGCCTGCATGAGATCATGTCTTCAGAGATCACCATCACCTCCAGCCATATGTATAACAGCGACGATCTTGAAAAAAGCGCGACGGCCATCAGGCAAAAAGAGATTGCCGATGCACTGCAACAGATTGTTTACCCGAAAGTTTACGATCTGGCTGAGGCAGCCGATGCGTTCCAGAAAGCTACCTCAGGGAGCCTTGACGGCAAGCTTAAAGTCTTACTGGGTAGCCATGCCTGATCCTGGCCCCCTCTGTTCAGACATCTGATGATAATGAGAGCATTTACCGGCTCTCATTTTTTATTCGGAACGCTCAGAAATCTGTTTTAAATGCAGGATGTTAGTATTAACAATCGAGATATTGACCTCAAAAGGCGTGCCGTCATCCAGATATACCACCTCATACAGTTCCATCATCGCATCATGAGGTTGGATGTTCAGCAGCCTGATCATCTCTTCATCAGTAGCATTGAAAGCGCGGACATTTTGCGCACGCCGCTGTACCCCCTTCCCGGTAATCCTCTCGATGTAGGAATACTTGGAGATTTCCAGCTCTTTAAACTCCATTGAGCTAAACAGCGTCGCCGGGAAATGGATGTACTCCAGCGAGACGGGGATATCATCAAAACACATCAGGCGCAGTATTTTGTAAACTGAATCGCTGTTTTTGATGCGCAGCGCTTGTGCCATTGCAGCATCAGGCACCTTGATAATGCTGGCTGAAATCACCTTTCTTACCCCTTTATGACCGCTTTTTTGCGCCTGATAGTCAAAAGGTGAAAGTGCATGAAATTTACCGGAATGGTTGCTCTTGCCAATCGAACCGATGTACAGGCCAGACCCTTTAATTCGATAGATCCTTTCCTGTTCAATAAGGATTCGCGTGGCTTCCCTCACCGTGGCTCTGGTCAGCTTTAACGCTTTTGCAATCGCAATTTCCGTGTCGAGCTTATCTCCAGGCAGCAACTCATCATCCTTAATTTTCTTAAAGATGTAGTCAATTACCTCTTGTTGCTTCTCAGTAATGTTATCGGCCATCAATGGTATCCCTGTCTGCCTGCGCGCTTGTCAGCTGGTTTCAAAGGTTATTTTGCAGTTCAGGCTGTTCCCCGCCATCACGATAATTGTGACCTGGTTAACAACTCTTCATTTAGCCCAACCTGACTGAGCATGTTGCTGAGTTTATCGCTTGTGTCTGGACACGTCGAGGAGCATCCTAAAGATGACTATACATCTTTAATTTGTCTGTACGGGGTGTTAATGATTACAGAATTACTTACTGAAGAAAGAATCGCGGTCGTTGACGACGTCAGCGACTGGCAGAGCGCGATTGCCTTAGCTGTCGCCCCACTGATTGCAGACGGCACCGTCCGGGAAAGCTACCTGCAGGCCATTATTGAGAGCACCTTTAGCAATGGTCCTTACTATGTGCTGGCACCCGGTATCGCCATGCCGCACGCCCGTCCTGAGACTGGGGTCAATCAAAATGGCCTGGCATTCCTGCTGGTTAAAAACGGGGTAAATTTCCCGGATCAGGCTGACCCAGTAAAGCTGCATTTCCTGCTGGCGGCCCGTGACCCGCACCAGCATATCGCTCTCATCACTCAGCTCTCAGAATTGTTCTGTAGCGAAACGGATCTGGACGCTCTGTTTAACGCTAACGATGTCGCAGAAGTGCTGAAGGTTATTTCTCGTTATTAATTATTGTGAAATGTCAGGAGAAAAAAATGGACCATAAACAACTCGCTAATGCGATCCGTATTCTGAGCATCGATGCCATTCAAAAAGCAAACTCGGGCCATCCCGGCGCGCCGATGGGAATGGCGGACGTGGCTGAAGTGGTTTGGCGAGGCCATCTGCGTCACAACCCGGCTAACCCAGGATGGTTCAACCGCGATCGTTACGTCCAGTCAAACGGGCACGGTTCCATGCTGCAATACTCACTGCTGCATCTGACAGGTTATGACCTGACCATCAATGATTTGAAAAATTTCCGCCAGCTACATTCCCGCACCCCCGGCCACCCGGAATATGGTTACACCCCCGGCGTTGAAACCACTACCGGCCCATTAGGACAAGGCGTGGCGAATGCGGTCGGCATGGCTATTGCGGAAAAAACGCTGGCGGCTCAGTTCAATAAACCCGGCAGGGAGATCGTTGACCATCACACCTGGCTATTCCTGGGGGATGGTTGCCTGATGGAGGGGATCTCTCATGAAGCCTGTAGCCTGGCCGGTACGTTGAAACTCGGCAAGCTGATCGCCGTATGGGACGACAATGGAATATCGATCGATGGTCATGTGGATGCCTGGTTCTCCGATGATACCCCTGCCCGCTTCCGGGCATATGGCTGGCACGTGATCGAAGGCATTGATGGTCATAACGCCGAGGCGGTGAATAAAGCGGTAACCGAAGCCCGCGCCGTTACGGATAAACCATCCCTTCTGTGCTGTAAGACAATTATTGGTTTTGGTTCCCCCAATAAGGCCAACAGCCATGACTGCCATGGGTCGGCACTGGGTGCGGATGAAGTTGCACTGGTGCGTAAAGAATTACACTGGCCATACGAACCCTTTGTCATTCCAGATGAAATCTACCGGGCGTGGGATGCAAAACAGACCGGCGCGAAAGTAGAGGCAGAATGGAACGAAAAATTTGCTGCTTATGCGCGTGATTATCCAGAGTTGGCGAAAGAATTTACGCGCCGTATGGAAGGAAAGCTGCCTCAGGGCTGGCACGAAGAGGTCAATGCCTGGATAAGAGACCTTCAGGCTCATCCAGCCAGCTTGGCCACCCGCCAGGTCAGCCAAAAATGTCTGAGCTACTTTGCCCGGTCGTTGCCGGAGTTATTTGGCGGTTCGGCAGACCTGTCTCCTTCCAATCTGACCCGCCATCAGCTGTCGGTCGATTTCTCCGATCAAAATCCATCGGGCAATTATCTCTCCTATGGCGTACGCGAATTTGGTATGTCGGCGATAATGAATGGGATGGCGCTGCACGGAGGCCTGCTACCTTATGGCGGCACGTTCCTGATGTTTATGGAATATGCCCGCAATGCCGTACGCATGGCGGCCTTAATGAAAGCGCACTCGATCTTTGTTTATACTCATGATTCTGTCGGGCTGGGCGAAGATGGCCCGACTCATCAACCGGTCGAGCAACTGGCCTCATTACGCCTAACGCCCAATATGGAAACGTGGCGCGGGTGCGATCAGGTAGAAGCGGCTATCGGCTGGCAGCAGGCGATTGAGCGATCTGATGGACCCTCGGCGCTGATTATGACCCGCCAACCTCTTGCCCAGCAGCCGCGCAGCGAGCAGCAATTAAAGGATGTCCGCCGCGGCGGCTATATTTTGCTTGAGCCGGAGGGAGAGCCTGAACTGATTATTCTGTCAGCGGGATCGGAAATCGAGCTGGCGGTGTATGCTGCTGGCGAACTGAACCGCGAAGGCCGCCGGGTGCGTGTCGTGTCAATGCCGTGCACCGAACGTTTTGACCGGCAGGAACAGGCGTATAAGGATGCGGTTTTACCGCAGCACATTCGTAAGCGCCTGGCCGTAGAAGCCAGTACCGAGGGCTTCTGGCAGCGTTATACTGGACTCGACGGGGAGGTTATCGGCATGCAGACCTTCGGCGAATCAGCCCCCGCCGCAGTGCTGTTTGAGCATTTTGGCTTCAGCAAAGAGAACGTGCTTGAACGGGCAAAAGCGCTTCTTACCTCATAGCGACAGCGTAGTCAGTGAGTTAAGAATATGATGCTGAGAAAGGGAGCCAAGCTCCCTTTGTAGTGGTGATGGACGCCCTTTCCTGAAGCAGTCAGTGTCATATTTTTACTGTCTGCGTTTGCTACGAGAGTAAATAACATAAGCATGATCAGAGTGGTTGGTAATGAGGTCTCCGTTTGGGAAACGGAAGTTATTGTATCCGGCATTTACGGTTTTCTGATCGCTCTTCAATAATAATAAAGGGGAGAGACAGCGGTACTATAAACGGCACTGTTGCAAAGATCGTGATAGTGAAGCCTCTGGCGTTGCTGAAGGACATCAAATTTCAAACACTCGGCTCACCAGACGCATTTCGCCCAGGGGATGGCCAAAGTAAAATGATTCAGCCT
>Ga0160506_100273_pt1 | contig 11364 bp, 11 predicted proteins | sample DID2874_E49MG_FD_108204 | JGI IMG/M metagenome (GOLD analysis project Ga0160506, IMG submission 108204) | Enriched chicken feces microbial communities from UW Madison campus, WI, USA - DID2874_E49 MG | ecosystem: Host-associated > Birds > Digestive system > Large intestine > Fecal | place: USA... | reverse complement strand
TTGTTTCTATTTCTCATAAAGCTACTCCTCTGTTAACAATAATTAACTATGGCAGCTTTGCAGCCATATGGCTTATATGGGCTGCCACATTATCAGTTCTCTTTTAAAAACTTTTCCAATAATGTTTCTGGCTCTATCTCCGGAACTTCACCATATTGCCTTACATAATCACTCAGGTTACTTTTATAATTAAGGATTTGATCACTGTCTGGATACATCATTCCCAGTTCTTCGGTAGCTACCTGATAAATATAACTTAAGTCTAAGGATGTATTTACTTTTGATAAAGCTGCATCATTCTGATTCTGTAACTTTAATAGTTCTCTCTCAAGACTGGTTATTTCATTGTTCATTTTCGTAGTATCAGCCTGCACGCCAAGATACTCTACACAGGTATAAAATGTTATGCCTATAGCAACCGTTAACATTAATATTCCAAATAAATCAATGCCTGGTTTTGCTTTGGCTCTTCTCTTTGGTCTTTTAACCGGTTGTCTTAATGGTTCTCTATTTGGCGCTGTTCCTTCCCCATCCAAATAACCGGGAAGTACTTCCAGTTGCCTGGCTGCCGTTCCATGGACAGTATACTGATTTGTATGGATATTTCTTTTTTTAGCCTCCATGCTTTCCTCCTCGATTTCTATAAATGTCTTTCAAATACTCTAAGTTTTGAACTTTTCGATCTTTTGTTTTCTATAATCTCCTGCTCAGAAGGCAAAATCGGCTTTCTGGTAACCACCTTACCTTTTGATTTATTGCCACAAACGCAAACAGGAAAATTAGGTGGACATGTACACGGAGCCTCGCTTGTCCTAAAGGCACTCTTCACAATGCGATCTTCTAAGGAATGAAAGGTAATAATGCATAATCGCCCGTCTTCCTTTAACAATTCAATCATATCTGCCAATGACTTTTTTAAAACTTCCAATTCGTGATTTAACGCAATGCGGATGGCTTGAAATGTTTTTTTTGCAGGATGTCCCGTATTTATTCTAAGTTTCATAGGTATTGCTGCCTTTATAGCTTCTGTCAACTCATCTGTTGTTTCAATTGGCTTGACTTCTCTCATACGGATGATGTGCTTTGCAATATTTTTTGCAAACTTGTCCTCTCCGTAATCACGTATAATTCGATATAAGTCATATTCACTATAGGTATTTACAATATCCTTGGCTGTCAGACTGTTTCTGGTGTCCATTCGCATATCTAATGGCGCATTTTCCCTATAAGAAAATCCACGTTCAACGGTATCTAACTGATGTGAGGAAACACCCAAATCCAACAATATACCATCTACCTTGTCTATTCCAAGCTCTCTTAACACTTGTTTTATCTGAACGTAATTGCTTCTAACAATTGTTACCTTGTCTTTAAACTCCTTCAACCTCTCACTGCCTGCATTTATGGCAGCTTCGTCTTGGTCAATTCCAATTAATCTACCGCCTTCACCTAATCTTCTGCAGATTTCAAAGGAGTGTCCTCCTCCGCCTAAGGTACCATCTACATAAATTCCACCGGATTTAATAGCAAGCATATCAATTGTTTCATCTAATAGTACTGATTTGTGTTTAAAATTTGTGTTCTCATTAAAAGTGTCCATCTCTAATCTCCCTTAAAAACTTAGTCCAAACTCTGACATGTGTTCAGCAGCCTGATCCATATTATCATAATCATTGTTGCTTTCCCATCTTTCCTTACTCCAGATTTCAATTTTGTTCAGAACGCCTACGAATACAATATCTTTTTCTAAGGCTGCCTGCTCTCTAAGTTTTGTGGGAATTAAAATCCTGCCCTGCTTGTCCACTTCACAACTGGCAGCACCAGCCATAAAATATCTTTGGAGTTGTCTGGCTTCTTTTGTTCCTGGCAGGCTCTTTAACTGGTTTACGAAGTTCATCCATTCATCATTAGGATACACAAATAAACAGCCATCTAAACCCTGGGTTACGACAAATTCATCACCTAAGGTTTCTCTGAACTTTGACGGTATAATTATTCTTCCTTTTCCATCTATGGAATGATTATATTCTCCCATGAACATAAAATGCACCGCCTGACTAACCACTTGCTACCACTTCTCACCACTTTGCTCCACTTATAAGGTTATTTTATACCACATTAGGGAATATATCAAGTATTTCTATGCAAAAAAAATACAAGCTTTCCAACAAATTTCTGGAAGTTTGTATTTTTATACAATAATAATACAATATGTTGTATTTATCAGTATAATAAGACAATATACACCAATAACTAGGCGAAAAAGGAAGGATAGGGCTTTAGTCCTATCCTTCCTTTAGTTTTTCTTAATTATCAGGCAATTATATACATTATTGGTAATTTTTACACATTTTTCGTGTAAAATTATTAAGCTTTGACAGTTCTTTGTTTTATACGTTTGTAAGCAATAATACCAATAGAACAGATTACCAATATGATAGATAACAATTGAGACACTGCTATAGGGGAATTTCCCAGAAACAATTGATCAGTTCTGATTCCTTCAATCCAAGCTCGTCCCAAGCCGTAACCAGCCAGATATAACAGGATAACTTCACCATCAAACTTTTTATGCTTTGAATAAATGATTAGAAGTGCCAATAGTATTATATTCCATATGGATTCATACAAAAAGGTTGGGTGAACCTGAATATAGGTTATCCCATCAATAATGACCGGATTATTTCTGATTTCCATAATATTATCATAGATTTCTGTCTTACCTGCATATTTCTGTGCCAATTGTTCCACCGGCATAGTGTAGTCATAGCTAACATCTCTTAAATCCAAAAGCATGGCAAAAATTCCATCGGTGTACTTGCCAAATACTTCCCGGTTAAAAAAATTCCCCCACCTTCCAATAACTTGGCCGGTAATTAGCCCAAGACAACCTGTGTCAGCTAAAAGACCAAAAGATATCTTCTTCCTCTTGGCATAAATAAAACCCGTTATAACTGCTGTTATAACCCCTCCATAGATTGCCAATCCTCCGTTACGAGTATTAAAAATATCTATCAGGTTATCCTTAAAATCATCCCAGCTAAATACAACATAGTATATTCTAGCTCCAATCACTGACAGTATGATAGCATACAATGCAAAATCCAAGTATAAGTCTTTATTCTGTCCCGTTCTTTTCGCCTGCCATTCTACCACCAAATATCCCATTGCCATACCAAAAGCTATAAGCATTCCGTAATACATAATCTTAAAACCAAAAATTTCGATGAAAGAGCCTACATTATTTAATTCTATTCCCATATTCGGAAACATAATACTTGTCGCCACACTAGTCATCATATTTTACACCGCTTTCTTATACATTGAATCGGAACAGAACAACATCACCATCCTGTACAACATATTCTTTTCCTTCAGAGCGTACCAACCCTTTTTCTTTTGCCAGGTTATAACTTCCACATTCCACCAGGTTCTGATAGCTTACTATCTCCGCCCGGATAAAACCTCTTTCAAAATCTGAATGGATTTTACCTGCAGCCTGAGGAGCTTTTGTTCCCTTCGTAATAGTCCAGGCTTTTGTTTCCTTAGGTCCGGCAGTTAAATAACTGATTAGCCCCAGAATATGATAACTTGCTCGTATTAACTTCTCCAGACCGGATTCTGTGAGTCCCATGTCTTCTAAGAACATTTTCTTCTCATCTTCGTCTAATTCCGCTATCTCTTGCTCTATCTGTGCACAAATAACAAAAACTTCGGAATTTTCACTCTTAGCAAATTCTCTGACTTCTGCAACTTGAGCATTATTCGCTCCATCATCTGCCAAATCATCTTCTTTTACATTAGCAGCATAAATAACTGGTTTATAAGTAAGCAGGTTAAGACTTTCTAAAAGTTCAAGTTCTTCATCGTCCCCAGGTGTAAAGGTCTTAGCCAATTTACCGTCTTCTAAATGTTTCTTTAATACACCTAGCATGTCCAGTTCTTTTGCAAGTGTTTTGTCATTCTTAGCCCCTTTTGAGGTACGGGCAATTCTTCTTTCTAGAATTTCAATATCAGAAAAAATCAATTCCAAATTAATGGTTTCAATATCACGTAATGGATTCACAGAACCGTCGACATGGATAATATTACTGTCTTCAAAGCATCGTACTACATGAACGATTGCATCAACTTCACGGATATTTGACAAGAACTGATTGCCCAAGCCTTCACCTTTGGAAGCACCTTTTACTAACCCTGCAATGTCAACGAATTCAATAGCTGCCGGTATTACTTTTTCTGTTTTATATAAATCACCCAATACCTTTAATCTTTCGTCCGGCACCGGTACAATACCTATATTAGGGTCAATTGTACAAAACGGATAGTTTGCTGACTCCGCTCCTGCTTTCGTTAATGAGTTGAATAATGTACTTTTTCCAACATTGGGTAAACCTACGATACCTAATTTCATATAATTCTTCCTTTCAGTCTTTTGCTTCAATTACAATGAGAATACCGGATTGTAATTTTATCTCCGCCTTCTCTTCTATTATTTCATTACTTATTCCAAGGCTTTCATAAGAATTCATATCTTTATCCTTTAGCGGATACAAAAAACCCTGTAAGGTAACCTTCTGAACCATCTCTGTAAAAGGCTGCAGAGAGATATATGGTCCGTGTAATTGCTCTTTTGTTAAACATATATCCTGATCTATCAGATATATTTTATTATGTTCATCAATAATGTATGCGTTTCTATGTTCCATGAGCGGAATATTCAAAAGATGAATATTGGCAAGCGTATGATCAAGCCTGGTTCCTGTGGCTCCAAGAAGGATGATTTCCATTGCACCTTTCTCTATCGCCAGTTCAAGTGCCAGTTGGGTATCGGTTGCATCCTTCATAGGATTGAATTCCAGAAAAACACTTTCCTTTGAATTCTGTTTATAATGTTCCAGTACCTCTTCTGGTACCGAATCAAAATCACCAACAATAAAAGAAACCGGTATATTAAGTTCCTTAACCGCCTTAAGTCCGCTATCCACAGCTATAACCAAATCAAATTTCTGATTTTTTAAATATTCCTTTGCAAAAGGTATTGATATACTTCCTCCGGTTATAATTAAGGCTCTATTCATTTTTACATCCATTGCATATTACAGCAAAGCTGCTATATTGCCGCCAATTCATAAGTTGATAGAATAACTTCATAGCTTTAAACACAACATTACCTCTTGGCATCCTTTCATTCATTTGATTCCACTATATTACCTGTTTAAATATTTCTTTAAATCCTTTTATATTCCCTTCAATATCTCCTCCAAAGACAGCTGTTCCTGCCACAATAACATTAGCACCAGCTTTAAGTACTTCAGCTGCATTCTTGCTAGATATTCCACCATCCACTTCAATATCTACTGAAAGATTTTTATCATCCAAAATGCGCTTTAAACTTTGAATTTTCTCAAAGGTGAATGGAAGAAACGCTTGTCCGCCAAAACCTGGATTGACACTCATTAACAGAACCATATCCAAATCTTCTAAGCTATAATCCAGGGTTGAAAGGGATGTAGAAGGATTCAGGGAAACACCGGCTTTTAATCCTAATTCTTTAATCCTTGCCACTGTACGGTTTAAATGTTTGCAAGCCTCTGCATGGACAGTAATAATATCCGCTCCCGCTTTAGCAAAGTCTTCAAGATAACGTATAGGCTCTTCAATCATTAGATGGACATCAAATACTAGTTTTGTCAAAGGTCTTATAGACTGTATGACAGGTATTCCGAAAGAAATACTTGGTACAAATGCACCATCCATTACATCGATATGCAGATATTCTGCTCCGGCAGCCTCCACTCTTTTTATCTGATTACCTAGGTCAGCAAAATCTGCAGCCAAAATTGACGGTGCTAACTTATACATACATTGTCTCCTTACTTCTTCTTAATATTTCTTTACATTTTTTAGTTCTTCATACAGGATACTATAATTTTCATAACGAATTCCACTTATTTTTCCGGATTTGAGAGCATCCTTTACAGCACAGCCCGGTTCATTTATATGAACACAGCCTTGAAAACGGCAGGAATCTTCATATTCCCTAAATTCCATAAAATAATTTTTTAACTCTTCCTTTTCCATGTCACTTACATAAAGAGAACTGAATCCGGGTGTGTCACAAATGTATGTGCCCTCCTGAATATAGATAATTTCAGAATGCCGTGTAGTATGCTTACCTCTTTTTATCTTATCACTGATTTCTCCGGTTTCCATATCTGCTTTTGGCTGGATTTTATTCACGATAGATGATTTGCCTACACCTGAAGGTCCTGCTACTACCGAAGTCTTATCTTTCAATAATTCTTTGAGTTCTTGAAGACCTTCTTCTGTATAGGTACTGGTAAAAATCACACGATAACCACACTTTTTGTAAATCTCTTCCAATAAAAGAATGTCATCTTCTGCGACAATATCCCTTTTATTAAAGCAAATAATTGTATCAACCTGTTGTTTCAACATAAGAACCAGAAAACGATCCAACAGATTTAAATTAGGTGCCGGATCTGCCGCAGCAAAAATAACTACGGCCTGATCCACATTAGCTACTGCCGGACGAATTAACTCATTATCTCGGGGTAAAATACCAGTTATATTGCCTTTATTCCCGTCTTCGTCCAAAACATCAATAGAAACATCATCACCCACTAAAGGTTTTACTTTTTGATTGCGAAAAATTCCTTTTGCTTTACACTCATAAAGACCATGCTGTTCTACATAAACATAATAGAATCCCGCAATACCTTTAATAATCTTTCCTGTCATTAATTTGTCACCGGATTTAGATGCACTTTCCAGGAAGTCGGATATTGTTCGTATACCACATATACACCGTTTTCAGAAACTGCACCATTTTCTCCTGCATCCGCATATCTTCCTACATACATATGAAGAGTGGCATTGGCTTTACTATCCGTTACGATATCAACCCCATAAGGGAAATCGTCATAGGTTAATTCCGTCTTTTCAATAATAGTAGATGTTCCTTTTTGATCTAAAACAAATTTAATAATACCGCTGTCACCAGAATAATCAAAAGGATTCTCATTAATATCTACCCTACCAGAATAAGATGTGTATTCCGGCTGTTCTATCACTCCCGAACCGCGGCTTATTACAATATCAACAGTCGTATCTTTCTTTACAGCCGTACCACTTGGCTGCCCTTGTTTCATAACCTTATCTTTTTGATAAGTTTCCGAATAATCTTCTGTGACATTACCTAATTTTAAACCTACAGCATTTAATTTGCTTTCTGCTTCGGATTTTGTTGAACCTAATAGGTCAGGCACATTAATGGTTTGCGATCCATTGCTTACAAACACAACTACTGTATCACCCTTAACTACCTGCTTGCCTCTTTCCGGACTGGTTTTAATTACTCTTCCTTCTTCTATTTCGTCATTGTCCTCGAACTCATGCTCTATCACAAGTCCTTTTTCTTCTAATTTAGTAACAGCCTGGCCGTCAGTTAAATTATAGACATTAGGGATTTCGAAGGATTCCGCGCCTGTACTTACACTTAATTCTATTCTTGCATCTGAATTGACTTCTGTCCCTTGTTTCAAACTTTGCTCAAATACAATACCCTCATTAAAGTCATTAGAAGGCGCATCTTTCGGCACAATATTCAGACTTTCAGATAAATCATATAATTCCTTCTTGGCATCCTCTAAAGAAAGTCCTACAACAGATGGAACAATAATAGTTTCCACTTCTTCAACTTCCGGTGTGGGAGATGGTGACGGTGTAACCGTTATGGTTGGCTCCGGGTCATTATTATTCTTATCGCCGCTTGGAAAAAGATTCAATATATTCACAACAATAAAGATTATAAGGATTACTAAAACAACTCCAGCCGCTATTGAACCAATGAATACAATTTTCTCTACTCTTGGGTCAACACGGTCTAAATCATCCTCTTCTTCGGTATTCTCTTCGACAACTTCCGCTTTTGCACGTCTGCCATCGGTATTTTGAAACAAATCTGCTGTAGTATCAAAATCAGCAGTACTTTTTGTCGCGTTTTTTATGTGATTTACTTCATCATCTGAAATCATAATAGTCGGTGAATCGCTGACTGCCGCAGGAGGGATAACTACAAAATCACCATTAGGATTAGATATGGAGCGCTTCAAATCAGAAATAAGTTCTGAAGCTGTCAGATAACGTCTTTCCGGTTTCTTCTGCATACACTTTTGCACAATTTTTTCAATACTTAGTGGTATGTTCGGATCCAGCTCCCGTAACGGAGTTGCTTCTCCTTGAATATGCAGCAGTGCAACAGACACTGTATTATCTCCGGCAAATGGAACCTGACCTGACAGCATTTCATACAAGGTAACGCCTAAAGAATAGATATCACTCTTTTCATCACTGTAGCCGCCTCTTGCCTGTTCCGGTGAAAGATAATGTACAGAGCCCATGGCATTAGAGGTTATGGTATTAGAATTCGTTGCCTTAGCAATTCCAAAATCCGTAACCTTTACTTTACCCTCTCTTGATATAATTATGTTCTGTGGCTTGATATCCCGGTGGATTATATGGTTTAAATGTGCCGCTTCCATACCCATAGCTATCTGGATACCGATTCCGACTGCTTCTTTGATATCAAGCTTACCTTTTCTTTCAATAAAATTCTTAAGAGTAATGCCTTCAACCAATTCCATGACGATATAATGTAAACCGTTATCATCGCCAACATCGTATACGCTTACTATATTGGGGTGGGATAATCCTGCTGCCGACTGTGCCTCTCCTCTGAATTTTTTGACAAAATTCTTATCATCGCTATATTCAGGCTTCAGCACTTTTATGGCAACGAAACGATTTAATCGGTGGCATCTGGCTTTATAAACGTCTGCCATTCCGCCAGAGCCTACTTTGTCTATTATCTCGTATCGGTCACTGATAAACATTCCCGGTCTTAACATTCCATCTCACCTCTTTCTATAGTTTTACCATTACTATGGATATATTGTCTTTACCGCCATTGTCATTTGCTTTTTGTACTAATGCCTTGGCTGCAAGCCCTAAATCCTCTTTATTATCATTTACTATCTTCATAATCTCTTTGTCATCCATCATATTCGTCAACCCATCAGAACACATTAACACAACATCTTCGGGTTTTAATTCTACCTCAAAATAATCCGGTGAAACGGTACTTCCTGCACCAAGTGCCCTAGTAATTATGTTTTTGTTAGGATGGAAACGCATATCCTCCCTATCTATTTCCCCTGTTCTAACCATTTCCTCAACCAAGGAATGATCCTCGGTAATCTGTTTTATTTCCCCCCGAATTATATATAACCTACTGTCACCTACATTGGCAACATAAAGTACTGAGTCTATAATTGTGGCTACCACAAAAGTTGTTCCCATACCTTGCAGGTCATTCTTATCTTTTGCCTCTTCCAAAAGTAAATCATTGGTATATTGTAATGCATCTGCAATCATTCCAATTGGAGTTTTCTGCTGGTTCTCGCGAATCCGTTTTGTAAATACCTCAACACAAAATCTGGAAGCATAGTCTCCTGCATTGTGGCCTCCCATTCCGTCAGCTACAATGAATAAGTTCGGTAATCCTCCAATGCTGTTCTCTTCACAAAACACATAATCCTGATTGATATGACGCGATTCACCAACATCTGTTATTGAAAATGACTTCACGATTACACCTCCTCGACATCCAAACCCAGTCAAGTCCGTTTGGTTTCCTGGCTGACAGGTGGAAAATATTGAATACAGACTGAACAGTCTTCTTGTAATTAATAATCCATTGTCTTGTCTATATAACTCTTTCGTAATTGCCCGCAGGCCGCGTCGATATCTGTGCCCATTTCCCTTCTAATAGTAACATTAATTCTGTATTTTTCAAGTATATTTTTAAAATTTTGTATATTTTTAGCCTGAGATTGGCGATAATTCCGCTCTTTTATGGGGTTTACCGGTATCAAGTTAACATGGCAGTTCATACCTTTTAATCTGCCTGCAAGTTCCTTTGCATACTCACTAAGATCATTGACCCCTTCAACCAGACTATATTCAAAGGTCAATCTCCGTCCTGTCTTATTATAATAGTATTCACAGGCAGCAAGCACCGTATCCAAATCATAACGTATAGCTATGGGCATAAGCTCCCGTCTAACTGTATCATTGGGTGCATGCAAGGATAATGCTAACGTAATCTGCATCTCTTCCTCTGCTAATTCCTTAATTTTATCAACCAGTCCGCAGGTAGATACCGTTATGTTTCTTTGGCTGATATTCAAACCTTTCTCATCGGATATTATGTGGATGAACTTAATTAAATTGTCTAAATTGTCCAAAGGCTCTCCTGTACCCATAACAACTACATTTGATACCCTTTCCCCTGATATATTCTGAATCTTATATATCTGATCAAGCATTTCTCCTGGGGTTAAATTTCGTTCAAAGCCATCAAGGGTGGATGCACAGAATTTACATCCCATTTTACAGCCAACTTGTGAAGAAATACAAACAGAATTACCATGGTGGTATTTCATCAGGACACTTTCCAAGACATTTTTATCCTTTAACTGAAATAAAAACTTTGAGGTTTCTCCGGTATTTGATTCAAGCTTATTTAAAACAGTAAGATTTGTTAAATAGCAGTTTTCTTTTAATTTTTCTCTTAAGGTTTTTGAAAGATTTGTCATTTCCTCAAAATCAGAAACTAATTTTACATGAAGCCATTCATAAATCTGATTTGCACGAAAGGCTTTCTCGCCTAAGTTTTCCAGAACTTTTTTTAAATCTTCTATACTTAATGATTTTATATCTATTTTTTCTAATATCATTTCTTGCACAATTTTTACCATTAGTGAAGCCTAAAAAGCTCCTTTTATAGCCCTTCCTTTTGATTCATGCTTTTTTCTTAAGCCTGGCAATAAAAAAACCATCCGTACCATGTATTCCCGGCAGCAGTTGTATATATCCTTTTTTAGCTGTAAGACTCTTTAACTTTGGTGGTAATACATCTTCTAGAGACTCTGGCTCAAAATCAAAATGTTCTAAGAGCCAGGTTATATTTTCTTCATTTTCACCGGGATGGATGGTACAGGTACTATACATTAATATTCCACCGGGTTTCACATACTGGGTCACAACTTTAAGAATCTCCCTTTGAAGTTGTACTAATGATTTTTGTTTTTCTGCTGTCATATTATACTTAATGTCCGGCTTCTTGCCGATTACTCCAAGTCCGGAACAAGGTAGATCCGCAATCACTAAATCCGCTTTTGAAACACTCTCTTCATCAAGTATTAAAGCATCCCAAACCCTTGCGGTAATATTTTTATAGGAAAGACGCTTTATGTTGTCTTCAATTAGCGTAACCTT
>Ga0160506_100272_pt1 | contig 11366 bp, 10 predicted proteins | sample DID2874_E49MG_FD_108204 | JGI IMG/M metagenome (GOLD analysis project Ga0160506, IMG submission 108204) | Enriched chicken feces microbial communities from UW Madison campus, WI, USA - DID2874_E49 MG | ecosystem: Host-associated > Birds > Digestive system > Large intestine > Fecal | place: USA... | reverse complement strand
CCATAGCCACACCCTTCCATTGGGACAGCACTGCTATCTCTGCATAGCAAATAAAATTCTGCTAGTCTTTCAGCCTCACGCACAATATCATAATCATGCTCACGAGTTAACCTAACTGCCGGCTCTGCATAAAGCTTCCGTTCATTGGTATCAATCTCCAATATACTCTTTGCCCACCTTACATGACCGCAGTTTAATGGAAGGAACCTGACTAAATCTGTGTAAACACATTCTCTGGTTATAAACTCTGATATGATACATGGCAATGCTGCAATCTGCCATTCTACCACGACCAGCGGCAGCCCTTCATATAAGGACGGCAGCAACATCACATCCATTGCCTGCAAGATTTCATGCACATTATCAATTACGCCTAAGAATACCACCCGGTCTTTAAGACCCAAAGCTTTAACAAGGGATTTAATTTGATTTTCATTCGGTCCAAAACCTGCTAAAAATAACTTTGCATCATTTCTTTCCTTATAAACCTCATGAAACACCTGAATTAAAAACTCATGATTCTTTTGCTCATTAAAATTACCGATGTGGCCAATTGCAAGAGTCTTTTTCTCAAGAGCCAACGACTCTCTAGCATCTTCCCGTTTATTTAGATTAAAACGGTATTTCATGATATCCCGAGCATTTTTCATTATATAAAAATCTTTTTTGCTATAAAGCCATTCTCCCGCTTTTTGTCCGCAGGCAAACGCATGAGTGTAGCCTTTATTAAATAAAGGTCTTAGAGCTTTATCGGCTTTCTTATAGTCACAGGTAGTATTATGTGAATGGGCAATTCTTACTTTGCATCCACATAATTTAGCTATCCAAAGTTCAATAGCTAAAGTTGCACTGTTCCCATGAACGTGCAATATATCATAATGCTTTTTTTGGAATAGTTTTACTAAACCTGCCATATATTTTGCAAGTTCTTCTTTTCTAGAAGGCAGATAATATATGGTAATTCCAAGTTCTTCAAAGGCCTCCACTAAGGAACTGCTATACTCTCCAACTGACAGAACATCTATTGCAAAAGGCTCTAAATCCATTGCGGCGTAATAATCATATATTACTGCCGTAATTCCATTCATTGTAAGACCTGCCGTATTTACTGCTAGTATTTTTATCTTATGTCTCACCTGACGCCATCCTCCGTTTGATGAAAAACTTTTTCCGGATTACAATTAATTTACAACTCCATTATCTCTTCTACTAAACCTTCTAACTTGTCACAAAACTCTGAATTATTACTTTTCATATCAGTCCCTATCCTTTCAACAAGGGTATCATATGTAAGAATCACCTGTTCTAATTCTTTTATCTCAAAGACAGGTATGATTGTTCCTATTCTTCTGCTCAGCATTTTCGTGAATTCCACCTGATGATTATTAACATGTTCATCAAAGCCAAACTGTCTGGGAACGACGATTGGAATCTTACCCATTTGCAGCGCCATAAAGAAACTGGCGGGTCCTCCATGAGTTATAACAATACGAGCATTTTCAACATTTTTCTGCATTTCCTCATAGGGAAAAAGCTTGCTCCAATGACAGGTTTTTGGTTCATATGTGCTAAAGCCTGTCTGCATGATTACACTTTCTTTAATTACATTATCCGCTTTTAATGTATCTATTTGCTTAACAAGCCTGTTAAATGGCTGCTCATGTGTTCCAACTGTTACAAATATCATAGTTTTTATCTCTTTTCTCTCTAGGGTACCTCTGTAAACTCCTTGTAGTTTTTAAAAAATACTGCCCAAATTAATTGCTTTGGGGTAAACTAACTTTTGTTCCTCCCACTGTACAATGAACTTATCTGTAATAGGATATACAAGCTTTCCCGTCAAGGTAGACTTATCAATCCGATCGAAGACCTCGATATAAATTAGTTTTGCTCCTAAAAGCTTGCCTATATAGAAAAAGGGGACTGCCACAGCTGCACCGGAAGATATAATAACATCCGGTTTCTCTTTCTTTAAAACCTTAGCGGCAACAAATGTGTTTTTGATTAGATTTTTAATATTCCGATTACTTGGAAAGTAACATGGATACATCTTTTCTTGTTTCAGCAGACTTTTTGCATCCTCTTTATCAAAGGTTACCCAGAAGCGTTCTTTATCTGCCCAGAACCGTTTTAGCATATGCAAATGCATAAGATGTCCGCCGCTTGACCCAACAAGACACACCTTCATCTTCTACCGTCCTCCTTTTTTTAGTACTACAACACGAATTGTCTTTAAAATCAGCTTTATATCCAATCCAATGCTCCAATTGTCAATATATTCTAAGTCTAACTTGACTACTTCCTCAAAATCCTGTATGTCACTTCTGCCACTAACCTGCCAAAGTCCGGTAAGACCGGGTCGTAAACTAAGCCTTCTCTTATGTCGTACTTCATACTTTTCAAATTCATCCAGGGTAGGAGGTCTTGTCCCTACCAAACTCATATCACCTTTTAACACATTTAGAAACTGTGGAAATTCATCCAGGCTTGTCTTTCGTATAAATCTTCCCACTTTTGTAATACGTGGATCCTCTTTCATTTTAAACATAAAACCTTGTATTTCATTTTTGTCCAGCAATTCTTTTTTCATTTCCTCTGCATTTTCATACATAGAACGAAATTTGTATATTTTAAATTTTCTTCCGTTTCTGCCTACCCTAACTTGAGAAAAGAATACCGGCCCCTTAGAATCCAGCTTTATAATGGGGGCTAAAAATAATGTAATCACAGCTGTTATTACAAAACCAACTATTCCACCCATAAAATCTAAAACCCGCTTTAAAAGTTCCTGTCTGGCATCAAATATTCCGGTTGAAAAGGTTATTACCTGATGTCCTGCAAAGTTCTCCAGATATTTATTCTTGAATTGAAACACCGGAGTTATTTCAATACCTACATGAACTGTGACTCCCATTTTCTCAAATTCATAGATGGTCTCGTTCAAATTAAAACTACATTTGCGGGGCAGATTAATAAATACCTCATCCAGCACATTTAATCTTGCTATTTCCATTAGATTACTGCTGCTGCCAAGCACCGGAATGCCATCTATGCACTCTCCCACCATGTCTTTGTCAATGATTGCCATATCGCTGATAAGAATTGCCCACTCACGCTCATCCCTGATTCTTTGTATTACTTCCTCTGCCCGGTCTGAGGTAGTAATTAACAGTACTTTGTTACTGGAGGCACTTCTTTTATAACAAGCAAACATAAATACTTTTAAGTAACTGCGGAGAACATAGGTGATAAGATAATTAAGGAGAAAGAATATGAGAACAAATAATCTGGAATAACTCCCCCCCTGCTTTGTAAGGTACAGATATGTTACAAGAACTGCTAACAGCTTTAACTGTTCCTTTAATATAGCAACTCCTTCTTCAGTAAAACCCCGTTTAAATACCTTTTTCCTGCCCTTCCCAGCCGCATAAATCACCATATGGCTTAACAACATAATAAATACTGTACTGATATACAAACTTGTTAAATCTTTGGTGCCAATCCGTTTATACTGAATTGCAACCGACAATATGAATGAACCAATTATGCTTACGATATCCACTACTATGATAAGCTTCTCGCCCTCTTTGCTTCTGTTTCCCATATTTTATCCAACCTTTTTTATGTACGCCTTAACAGCTCTTTGTCTTTTTTACTCTCATACAAATTGTACCTCTTTGACAGCCGCCGGCACACTGCAAGTGCCAGAATCAAACTGAATACAAGTAAAAAAAGAAAGATAAGATTAATATTGAACTCATAAAATTGTTTTGCTGCTATTGTCTCTAAAAATATAACTCCCTGCTTCATATATAACTCCCATTCTGCATTGCTATGCGTTATTATTTTCATCTATATAAGCTGAATTTTTTACGAGCCTTATAAAGAACCACACCCAATATCCTGCATTTGGAGGCTTCAAGCTGCTCCTTTACCTCTTTTGCAAACCGACGGTTGATGGCGTTACTTTCAATTACCATTACAACTCCGTCAGATACCCCGGCAACTATGGCACTATCAATATAAGCGCCTAAAGGAGGCGTATCTATAAGAATATAGTCATAACTTTTTCGAAGTCTTCCAATCATTTCTCCAAACTTTTGCTGTCCTAAAAGCTCTGCTGTATCCGTTTCCTTTGTTCCGGCTAAGATAAGGTCTATATTCTCAACCTCTGAATGAAGTATTACATTCGTTAAACCGCACTGATTCATGAGGTAGTGTGTAAGCCCTCTCTTTATTTCTCCATCCTCATGATGTTTATTCAAGGAAGATTCTCTTAAGTCTGCGTCAATCAGCAGGAGTCTTTTTCCGGTTTTTGCAAAAGATTCAGCCAAATGAAAGGATACCTCTGAATTCTCTTTATTCGGAGTACAACTAGTAAAAGTAATAACCTTAATATCGTTTCCGCAAAACTGAATATTGCTTCGTAAAGTCTTATAGGCTTCTTTTGCACAGTAATCCAGTTTTGGTCTTTTTTTTAATGTGATTCTATTCATATTTCTTATTCTTTGCCCCTCTGCTTATATTTATTAATTTTTCTTCTGCTCTTTGCTTTTCTATTATCCGCTTTTTGTTGTCCTAATCTGCTGTGTTCTACGGGAATTACTCCAATGGTATTAAGTTCCAGATATCTTTTTACATCCCGGGAGCTCTTAATGGTGTCGTCAAGCAAATACAACAGTATAATACCGGCAGCTGACAAAACACCTCCTAGAAATGCTCCGATTATTATATTTTTTCGTACATTAGGCCCCGACGGATAGGACTGTACATATCCTTCCTCCACAATAGCAGGTACGGAAGTCTCCATAATGTTGGCGATTCGGATTGAGGACACTTTAGCAAATTCATCTACAATTCCTTTTGCCAGATAGGGGTCCGGATATCTGGCGGTAATTTCTAATATACGTGTATCACTTGGATTATTGATGGTTATGATTTGCAGCATCTCCTCATAAGGCATAGTAAGGTTCAGATTCTCTATCACCTGACTGACCACCGGTCTGCTCTTTACCAATACCATGTAGTCCTGCGTCAGCTGGGTTCCCAATTGCAGGTCCTCCAGATTTAACCCGGTTAAAGAGGTGGATTTGTTAAGTATATATAGTTTTGTAGTAGAATTATAAACAGGGGTCAATAAATGGCTGCTGATAAACCATGCTGCGGATGCTGCAAGAAAAGCAGAGAGAAGAATAATCCATACACGTACTTTTAGCAGGTGATACAGTTCTCTTAAATCAATTTCAATTTCATCATTACCATTTGACTCCATGGGTACTCCTTATTAATAACAGATTAACCTTATAGTTGTCCGGACTTTTATATCTTTTAATAGACATGAAAAATGTATACTGAATGGGATATTTATAAAATCCCATCTAGTATACTTCCTGATTTGCAAATCAACATATGGGGGTCTTTCCTATTTAAAATATTTTTGCCATGCTATAAAGTAATTATAAGTAAATTTTTACATACATCAAGGTGTGACAGGATGTGTGACAAAATATTTCCAATTTCGTATTTATCTTCATTAAATTTCCAGATAAATTTTTGTATTTATTTGGATGACAATGTAAAAATTTCAAAGGTATTGCTGTCATAGGTCGAAATCTATGTTTTGTTTTTATTCATCGCAGTACAATATTTTTCTTGACACTGATAATTTAAACATTATAATACAAGTTAATAGTACTAATTTACTATTTCCTTGCCTTTTAGTATATTGGCGGGGGTCTTCTCCTCTTCTTTATTTGTCATGCTTAAATAAAACATTTGCAGGAGGAGTTTTAAATATGAGTCACCTTTCTAGGGCCCTGAAAGCCCATATTGGTAAGCTTAATATAACCATTCAGGCATTATCAAAATCCAGCGGTGTGGAGCGTAGTTTTCTCCATCACATCCTTACCGGAAAGAGAATACCCGCCAATAAGGATATACTGGAGAATATTATAAAAGCATTAACCCTCACACCAGCTCAGTCGGAGGAATTACGACAGTTATATTCTATTGACCGTTTGGGAAGCGATGTCTACAAGAGGATACTATCTGTCAAAAATATTATTGAGAATTTTAAGGATATCTCATCACCCCTCATTAAATCTATGTATCAACATGATTTTAGCTGTTTCTCACAATCTACTGTCTTTTCCGGCTCTCAGAATGTTAATACTGTTTTGAAAGCAGTACTGGAAAATGAGGCAGCCAAAAAAAACGGTTACATTAAAATGATTGTACAACCCGATTACCGATTTTTATTGGAGCTGCTGCAGACGTTGGGAAGCTGTAATACCGCCTTAAAGATTGAGCATATATTCTGCTTTAGCAAGGATTTTCGCGAAAATGATGAAAATACCTATAATTTGAAGTGCCTGGAGACCGTAATACCTCTTCTTTTCTCCTGCCGCCATTATGATGCCTATATATATTACGGTGAGATAAATACTTCTTTCCAAAATATCTGCGTCTTCCCTTATATGGTGCTGACCTCAGATAAAGTTATCGGCCTATCCCCTGATTACAGCCAGGCGACTCTGTTTTTGGATAATAAGTTTCACTCCATATATTTGCAAACCTATCAAAATCTTCTTAGTTGCTGCTTTCCCCTGACTGAAAAGGTTATAAATCCACTGGATGTTTACACCAGATATACGGGTACAAACAAGAGCGCAGAAGAGTTAAAAAATATTAATATAACTCATTCCCTCTATTCGCAGCCTTGCTTTATGTACTTTGCAACACAGGGGCTTTTGGAGAAGTATATCGCTGACATTCCTATTAAAAAAGAAATTATAGACTTTATACTCAGACAGGGTAAGAATTATAAAGAAAAACTTGCAAACGACTTTGAATGCTGCTCCTATTTTACTAGAGAAGGTCTGGATTACTTCTTCAAAACCGGTCGCATTGTTGAACTTCCAGATGCGTTTTATACACCCTTAGATAAGAAAGATTGTCTTATACTAATTAAACTGCTTTATGAAAATATGAAAAATACCTCTTATCGTGCACATATTATAAACACGGACAGATTCCATGTATCAGGCAATATTGTGGTATCTGCCCTTGAAGGTTCCTATATTATCTTTATTTACACCCACCTCTTAAGCGGAGATAAATATCATCTGGTTTTCAACGAACCAAGTATCTCCTCATCTTTTTCCAGCTTTCTAGCATACTTAAAGGACAGCACCCTAGTATATACGGAACAAAAGACACTAGAAATTCTTGATGCCAGAATTATTGAATATGAAAATGAATTAACAGAACAGAATTTATAATATAAAAATAACCCTTTCCTACTATCTATCCTTAATTTAACCGGATATTATAAAATAGTTGAAAGGGTTATTTTTTATATTTAAATTGTTCATGAATAGGCAATTGCGAAACTGTCTACTATTAAAGAAAACAGAAGAAATTACTGATTACCAGATTCCCTGAGCCATCATGGCATCTGCAACTTTTAAAAATCCTGCAATATTTGCACCTAATACATAATTTCCTTCTGCATTGTATTTCTTTGCTGCTTCAGACATATTTTTGAAAATATTAATCATAATCTGCTTTAACTTTTCATCAACTTCTTCAAAAGGCCAGCTAAGTCTTTCACTGTTCTGGGACATTTCAAGCGCTGAGGTTGCAACACCACCTGCATTAGCAGCCTTTCCTGGTGCGAACAATACCTTATTATTTAGCAAAAACTGTGTTGCTTCCAGAGTCGTAGGCATATTTGCACCCTCTGCAACAGCAATACATCCATTTTCCACTAAGGCTTTCGCATCTTCTAGATGCAATTCGTTTTGGGTTGCACAAGGAAGAGCAACATCACATTTTACACTCCATACACCACGACCTTCTTTATACTCAGCTTGTGGTCTATATTTTAAGTATTCTGTTAATCTCTCACGTTTTACTTCCTTTATTTCTTTTAATGCAGCTACATCAATACCTTCCGCATCATAGATCCAACCAGTGGAATCACTCACCGTTACTACTGTTGCACCAAGCTGCTCTGCTTTCAGGGCTGCATATATAGCTACATTGCCGGAGCCGGAGATTGCTACCCTTTTCCCTTTCATAGTATGTCCATTTGCTTTTAACATTTCATCGGTCAGATATAATAAACCATAACCGGTTGCTTCTGTTCTAACAAGAGAACCACCGTAAGTTAAGCCTTTTCCCGTAAGCACACCTTCATAAGTCCCTTTTATCTTTTTATATTGACCGTACAGATAACCAATTTCTCTGGCACCAGTTCCGATATCCCCTGCAGGTACATCCGTATCGGCACCGATATATTTATATAATTCCGTCATAAAACTCTTACAGAAAGCCAGTACTTCACGGTCTGATTTACCTTTTGGATCAAAGTCAGAACCACCCTTTGCACCACCAATAGGAAGACCAGTCAGGGAGTTTTTAAAGGTCTGTTCAAAACCGAGAAATTTAATAATTCCCGTATTAACGGAAGGATGTAATCTTAATCCTCCTTTATATGGGCCGATGGCGTTATTAAACTGCACACGGTAACCAATATTCACCTGTACCTGTCCCTTATCATCCACCCAGGGAATCTTAAACTTAATCTGACGGTCAGGTTCTACCAATCGCTCTAACAATGCTTCTCTGCGGTACTTTTCTTCGTTTGCTTCAACAACTGGACGAAGTGACTCCAACACCTCTTTTACTGCTTGATGAAATTCGCTTTCGGAAGGATTTTTACGAATTACCATGTCAAGTATTTCGTTAATATAATCCATACTGTTGCCCCTTTTTCGCCGCTCCTTTGCGGTATAGCCACTAAATGAATTGAATGATTAAATTGTGGCACCTTTCTATCTATTTTCATTCAACCAAAAGCCTGGCGCATCTTTTTACTATCAGATACTATATCTTTATTCTGCACGAAATGTATAAATATTTCATTACTAGGCTACAAATATATATTACTTATATACCTTTTACTTTCGTGTAAATAAAAAAGGGTAACACAAAGACACCGTTACCCTTTCGGCCTTGCTCTTACATAATTATAAATTATTATGTAATTATTTTCAATATAATATCTTTATAAAATTAAGTTTAAGGGCAGAAAAGTTTATTTTTGAAAGTTATAGTAATAGTAGTACCACTTTTTCTGCCTTAAGATTTTATGTTATTAACTTGTTTTATGTTCGTATAGTTCTCTAAAGTAGCTATTATTTGTCATTAGGTACTCAAAGGAACCCTGACCATTAATTTGTCCATTTTTCATAACAATTATCCGGTCAAAGGTTTGAATCATATTTAGCCGGTGCAATCATAAGAACAGATACAAGTCTTCTAAGTCCTTTCTTTTACCATAGCTAAAGGAAACCTTCTCAAAGCTTATACTCCCAGACAGCTTTACTACCTTTTTTCCACTTCCAAATTGTTCATCCTCCGGCTGTAATAGTAATGAGCGATACCTGTCGAAAGCAGTTTTATCTAATTTATATTGAACAAACAAAACATTAAAAATAGTAATTACCTCGTGCCATCCTCATATGAGTTCACTTTTCCTTACATGCTATTGTAAAAAATCAGCTTATACCGTATCATATTATACTTTCCAGAATAAGCAAGTTAATACAAAAGTCGCTGCACAAAATAATTATGCAGCGACTCAATTTATTAATTTATTTTTCACTTTTTTCAAAATACAGAGACATTCCATCTTGTGAAATCGTTAATTTGTTATCTTCAATAGTACCAGTAAAACTCTCACTACCATCTTCAGTGATTGTTACTTCGTTATCCTTTTCAGTAAACGTACCATCAGCAGATTCCCCTGCAAATGTAACCGTAGCAACTCCACCTTTTTTGAATTCAAATTTAAATTCTTCCATTCCTAAGGCAGCCATCTGTTCTGCTGTAACTTCAATACCTGATGCCTCTTCTTTGCCACCGGAAAGATTCCAGGTAGTTCCATCTAATTTAGATGCAGTACCTTTTGAACCACATGCCACTAAAGCAAATGTTAATACGATTAAAACTGATAGTAAACTTAAAACTCTTTTTTTCATTTTCAAACTCTCCTTTGTAAAGTAATTCCCTATATAGCAACTCAATGATTATACCAAAATTAACCACAGATGTAAATAGAACTTAATTACCATTTTTTTAATAAAATTGTAATTTTTTTATTCAGCTTAACAAATATACAACTATCTCTCTGTTTGTTCCGTCATGAATCCCCAACGAAATCCAAACTTATCAATAAAAACCACCACACAGGAGCTATAAGTAGTGCTATGTACAGGATATATAATTTCACTGCCTTCTTTTAGAATCTCGTAGGCTTTTATAACCTCCTCTTTTGATTCAAAGGTTACAGTAAGCGATAAGGCTGTACTTTCTTTTAAATCCACATCCAGGTTATCACACAACATAAATCTAACATTATCAATCAGTAGTTCCCCATGATATATATAATTTAACTGTTCAAAAGTCATTTCTTTATCCCAATCTTTTTTATCAGCATCTGCATATCTTAACATACAGCCAATTCTGGCATCAAATGCCTTGCTATATAAGTTCATTGCTTCTTCACAACGGCCTGCAAAGTTAAAGTTCGGTGTAATTAATATCATATACCCTCCTATGTAACTGTTATTTGTAAATATTTACAGCAATTCACATCCATTATGCCATACTTCCTTTTCTATAACCAGTACTTTTGTGTAATTACCATACGAAAAATAAAAACCGCTGCCAACCTAGTGTAGCGTCATAATTGGCTCGATTAACCGGACGGCGATACACAAGGTTAGCAACGGCTTATATAGTTTTTATATTTTTATAGTAAATGTCTTGGAAAATTTACTATACACTTTTTTTGCACCTACCACTTTATAAGCTCTGACTTTATAATAATAGGTCTTTCCTTTCGTTAATCCGAAATTGATATAGTGGTAGGAGGTAGTATCCTTCACCCTTTTATAGGGAGCTTTTTTAGAAGAAGTCCTGTATATTTCATAACCATACGCACCATCAACCTTGTTCCAGGTAAAGGTAATCCTGCCGGCACCCGTCTTTGCCAGTTTAACATTAACAGGAGTAGATGGTATCGGCTTACCACTAACCACAATAGAAAAGCTGCCGTATACTTTTTTCGTACCTTTATATCGGTATGCCCTTACTTTATAATAATAGGTAGTTCCCGCCGTTAGACTGGTATTCGTAAAAGCCTTTGCTGTGGTATCTTTTACCTTTTTGTAAGTACCAGTTTTTGAAGGCGCACGGTATAATTCATACCCGGAAGCACCACTTACCCCTTTCCAGGTAATCTTAACCTTATTATGCCCTGCAGACACCGCCTTCACAGTTGTTGGTACAGACAGCTT
>Ga0160506_100268_pt1 | contig 11615 bp, 10 predicted proteins | sample DID2874_E49MG_FD_108204 | JGI IMG/M metagenome (GOLD analysis project Ga0160506, IMG submission 108204) | Enriched chicken feces microbial communities from UW Madison campus, WI, USA - DID2874_E49 MG | ecosystem: Host-associated > Birds > Digestive system > Large intestine > Fecal | place: USA... | reverse complement strand
ATTTCAGGCAGAGATGAGATTAAGCTAGGATCAATAACGCCTACTAGAGATTTTAATTACGTAAAAGATACAGTTGCAGGTTTTATTAGTATCGCAAAATCAGATGGAACAATTGGTGAAGAAATTAACATCGCTACACAGAAAGAGATTTCAATTGAACAGTTATCAAAAGAGATTATCTCACAAATAAATCCAAATGCTAAGATTATATGTGATGAAGAAAGAATTCGGCCAGAGAAAAGTGAAGTAAATAGGCTTTTAGGAGCAAATGAAAAAATTAAAAAATTAACTAATTGGAGACCTGTTTATTCTCTTGAAGATGGTATTCGTGAAACAATTAAATGGATAGAAAACAATATAAATTTATTTAAAACTGATATATACAATATATGAAAATATTTAAGCTAAACTATTATAATGTTTATTTAATAGTTAAAAGGAGTAAAAAATGGAGAAAGTCATTCCTTTATCAGTTCCTAATCTCAGTGGAAAAGAATTAGAATACGTTACAAATGCAATAGAAGCGGAATGGGTGTCAACTGCAGGTGCATATATAACAGAATTTGAACAAAAAATAGCAAAATATGTAGGGGTAGAAGAGGCGGTTGCATGCCAAAGTGGAACAGCTGGACTTCATCTTGCTTTGAAAGTATGTGGAGTTGGAGAAGGAGATGAAGTAATAGTTCCAACACTAACTTTTATAGCAGCAGTAAATCCTATTAAATATTTAGGTGCAGACCCTGTATTTATGGATTGTGATGACAATTTAACTATAGATGTAGATAAGCTCAATAATTTTTTAGAAAAGGAGTGCATTTATTATAATAATAGGTTAATAAATAAAAAAACCAGAAAAGAGATAAAGGCAGTTATTGCAGTTCATATATTTGGCAATATGGTGGATATGGAGAATTTAAAAAGCTTAACAGATAAATATAAACTAAAACTAATCGAAGATGCTACAGAAGCTTTGGGAAGTTTTTATTTAAATGGAAATCTTGAAGGTAAACATGCAGGTACAATTGGAGATGTGGGTGTATATTCATTCAATGGAAATAAAATAATAACAACTGGCGGCGGTGGTATGATAGTTTCCAATAATAAAAATTACTTAGATAAATGCAGATATTTATCTATGCAAGCAAAAGATGATGCAGTGTATTTTATACATAATGATATTGGGTATAATTATCGTATGACAAATATACAAGCCGCAATTGGAATGGCTCAGTATGAACAATTAGAAAAATTCATATCAATTAAGAAAAAAAATTATGATGAATATAAAAAACGTGGCATCGAACTGTTAAGTTTTAGAAGTAATATAAGACCAAATTATTGGTTTTACTCTATAAGTACTGATGAACGTGATAAGATGATACAATATTTGGCTGAAAATAAAATACAAACCAGACCTATATGGAAGCTAATAAATACACTAAAACCATATAACTATGCTCAAACTTATAAAATTGAAAAAGCTACGAAATTTTATGATAAGGTGGTAAATTTACCCTGTAGCAGTAATCTTACTATTGAAGAAATTAAATATATAGCATTTAATATAAAAAATTTCATGATTGTATAATTTGAATTAGATATCAGTTCTAATTTAACTAAACATGGAGGAATTAATGAATATAGATAAATTCATAGTCTCAGAGGATATGCCAATAGTTGAGGTAATAAAAACTATTAATAATAATGGTAGAGGCATTGCATTTGTATGCGTAGATGAAAAACTCGTTGCATCTATATCAGATGGAGATATAAGGCGATTTATTTTGGAAAATAGTGATTTAAGTGTACCTGCCAAGCTGATAGCTAATTATAAATTACATTATGTATATAATAATGAATTAACCGATTATAGTGATTATATGGAAAAAGAATCAATTACAGCAGTACCTATTGTTGATAAAAACATGAGAATTATGCGAATCGAATTTGATACATTAGCTAAAGTTTATAGGAATTCTAATTTAGATATACCTATTGTAATAATGGCAGGTGGAAAAGGAACTAGACTCCATCCATTCACTAATATTCTGCCTAAGCCATTAATACCTCTTGGCGACATGACAATTACTGAACATATTATGAATAATTTTAAGCGATTTGGAAGTAATCAATTTACGATAATAGTTAATTATAAAAAAAATTTAATTAGATCTTATTTTGAAGAGCAAAAACAATTTAAAATTAATTTTATAGATGAAGATCAATTTTTAGGAACAGGTGGAGGATTGTCTCTTCTGTCAGAAGAAATTGATAAAACGTTTTTTTTAACAAATTGTGATATATTAGTAAATGAGGATTATTCGGCTATTTTACAAAGGCATAAAGAAGAAAAAAATATTATAACGATGGTTTGTGCAGTGAAAAATCTTGAGGTACCATATGGAGTAGTTGAATTAACTGAAAAGGACCAAGTTTTAAAATTAATAGAGAAACCGAATTATTCATTTATGACAAATACAGGATTATATTTGATAGAACCTCAATTTTTAAAAATGATACCTAGAGATACTTTTATTCATATCACAGATATTATTCAAGAGTGTATAGAGAGAGGTGAAAAGGTAGGAGTTTATCCAATTAATGAAAATTCGTGGATAGATATAGGTAATCTGGAAGAATTAGAAAGAGCAAAGGAGAGGATAATCAAATAATGAAAACTAAGTTGTTAATGATCGGTGGAGGGGGACATTGTAATTCAATCTTAGATTCTTTACTAGAACAAGGTATATATGATACGATAAGCATTTTAGATATAAATGAAAATTTAGGGAAAACAGTTAGAGGAATATCGATAATCGGTACAGATGATGATTTAATGAATTTATATCAACAAGGTTATAAATATGCATTTGTTGCAATTGGAAATTTGGAAAAAATACATTATAGAAAAAGTATAATTAAAAAAGTTAAGCAGTTAGGATATAAATTACCAAATATTATTGATATGTCAAGTCAAGTATCAAAAACAGCTATGATAAGTGATGGAATTTTTGTTGGTAAAAATGTTATTATTAATGCTAGTACTACAATTGGGTCATGTTCCATTGTTAATACAGGTTGTATTATTGAACACGATTGTGTTATAGGTGAGGAGACTCATATTGCACCAGGTAGTGTTATATGTGGAAATGTGAATATTGGTGATAATACGTATATTGGTGCTAATTCGACTATAAAACAAGGATTAAAGATTGGTAAAAATGTGATTGTTGGTATGGGGAGTGTTGTTCTTCATAATATATTAGAGAATAGTATTGAATATGGAAATCCTAGTCAAAGAAGGTAAACTGTTATGAAGAAAACACTTTTATTTACTGTTGCATATAAGCAACCACATTTATTTTATAAGGACTTTTTTAACTGTATACAAGAGCAAGATACTAAAGAGTTTGATTTACTCATTATTAATGAAGGAATTAATTTAGAACAATTTACATCAAAATTATCGATAGATGTCAATAATTTATATGCTTCAGGTAATATTGTCGATAATCGAATGTTAGCTTTTAACTATGCAGTTGTTAATGGTTATGAAAATATTTTAGCTTTAGATATTGATGATTATTGCAGTAGTAATAGGATATCTACTATAATTAAAGCATTAGAAAATTGTGATATATATGTACATGATTTAACTTTAGTCAATGTATATAAACAGCTATATAAAGATAATTTTGTTGGAAATAGATTTCATTATGGTAATATTTTTTATAAAGATATACTAGATAAAAATTTTATAGGTTTTGGTAATTCAGGTTTCAAAGTAAGACTTCTTAAAGGTATACAAGTAATTCCTAATAGCATAATAGCTGTTGATTGGTTTGTTTTCTCTATTTTTCTATTAAATAATGTAACTGTTATTTACGAACAACGTACATTAACATACTATAGGCAGCATAATGAAAATATAGCTGGTGCTGAAATCAAATCTATTCAACAACTTAAACAGCAAATTAACATTTTAGATAAACATTACAAAGCTTTATTAGGCTATATGATTGAAAATAATATATGTAAATATATTAATGAAATAAATGAGTATATAAATAATATTAATACTATTATAATTATGCAATTATATGAAAGATTGAATAATTATATAAAATTAAGATTTAAAAAAAATGATTACATTTGGTGGGAATTAATAAACATCTCTGTAAAGGAGTTTAATAAATGGCAAGCATAGAATTATTTAATAATAGAATAATAGAGGATTATGGAAAACCTTATATTATTGCAGAACTTGGTTCTAATCACAATGGTGATATGGATATTGCCAGACGGATGATTTATGAAGCGAAACAAGCAGGTTGCAATTGCGTTAAATTTCAGTCATGGTCTAAAGATACCATATTTTCTAAAAAGGTATATAAAGATAATTATTTTCTAAAGGATGATTATAGAAATAGAAAGGACTTTACATTAGAACAAATTGTAGACAAGTTCAGTATATCAGAAATTGAATTATATGATATGAAAAAATATTGCGATGAACTGGAAATAGATATGACTTCAACGCCCTTTAGTCGTAATGAAGTTGACTTCTTGGTTGATGTTTGCAATGTTCCATTTATTAAGATTGCTTCAATGGATTTAACCAACTATCCATTTTTAAGATATATTGCTAAAAAAAATTTACCAATTTTATTGGCAACTGGATTAAGTGAAGCTTCAGAAATCGACAAGGCTATTAGAACAATCGAAACTGAAGGTAACAGACAAATTTGTATTTTGCATTGTATTTCTGTTTATCCGCCTAAACACAAGGATATCAACTTAAATAATATATTAGGATTAAGGAGTAGTTATCCAGAATATCCAATAGGGTTTTCAGATCATTCTTTGGGGGTTGAAATACCAACTGCTGCAGTTGCATTAGGAGCTTGCGTAATAGAAAAACATTTTACTATAGATAAAGATATGTTTGGATGGGATCATAAAATCTCAGCAGATTTTAATGAAATGAGAATGCTAGTAACTAATGCAAGAAATGTTCAATTAGCCTTAGGGTCAACAAGAAGAAATGTTAATGATGAAGAAAAGAAAAAAAGAGATGCGTTTAGACGCAGTATAGTATATAGTAAAAATTTACCTAGTGGATCAGTACTTCATGAAGAAGATTTAGATTTTAAGCGGCCTGGGACTGGCGTGCCACCTGAAATGCTGTATTATTTTTTAGGCAAAGTACTAAAGAGAGATGTAGTTTATGATGATTTATTAATAGAGGAAGATATATTATGAGATTATCAATCAGCCAAGTAACAAATAAACTTAGCTGATTGATAATAACCGGGTTTTAATTCAGCAAAGGAAAGCATCTGAGATGGTGTACTAGATTCAATGAATCAATATATTTAGCATATATAACAGTTGTTGATAATAATCCAATACCAGGTATAGTCATAGATTTCAGATTCATTTCTTTAAGTAAGGAAATAAGCTACTGCCCCAAAGAATCTGTTGTTCTTAACAAGGATCTTAGCTGTGTTTTACGTTAAATTAAATGTTGATGCGCTAATTAGCTATTTACTACTAGTGAGGACGAAAAATATGGTCTGAGTCACCTCGGAACAAAGCTATATTTATGTAGAAAGAAACCCACAGTGCTCTATAATTATAATTAAGTAATAGAATACCCTAACGAAAAGGTTGGGAGAAAGGATATAATCCAAGCACTTTTTTATAGAGGATAACTGGATTGTACGAGTTAATATGATAGCTATAATACCAGCAAGAGGAGGCTCTAAAGGTCTTCCTAATAAAAATATAAAATTATTAAATGGGAAACCCCTTATTGCGTATACAATTGAGGCTGCTTTAACTACTAAGTATATTAGTCGTGTAATAGTAACAACAGATTGCAATAATATAGCAGTAATAGCAAAAGAATATGGAGCAGAAGTACCTTTTATTAGACCTCAATCTCTATCGGGAGATGATTCTAGTGCTATCGACGTGTATTTACACACAATCAGCTATTTAATCGATAATGATAAAATAAACGTAGAAAAATTTATTGTACTGTTACCAACAGCACCGTTAAGAGAGTATACTGATATAACAAATGCGATTGAACTTTTTGAAAGAGAAAAAGCTACGACATTAATATCTGTACATGAAGCAACAACACCACCTAGTTGGTATTTTAAGCAGGATGTTAGAAATAGAATGATAAATGCTGAATTGGCGACGAATTCTGTTATGTCTAATAGACAAAATAATGAAAAGTATATTATACCAAATGGTGCGATATATATTTTAGATTATAAATTACTTAAGGAGAAGAGGACTTACTATTGCGATAATACAATTGCCTATATCATGCCGATTGAAAAATCAGTTGACATTGATACAAATTTTGATTTTATGCTAGCAGAATTTCTTATTAGCAAAAACGAGAATAGTTAAAAATGCATTGTTAATTTTAAAATAGCTAATCCGGAGAGGATAGGATAGGATTTGAAATCAGAAATAAAAAAAATATTTGTAATTAATATTCAACTAATAGAATGCATCGTAAAAATAGTTTATAATTTTAGAATTCAAAATATAGATAAGGCATTAAGACTAGTGACAGTGGCAATAAACCAACTGAATATGTTGATTGAATTGCTTTTAGACAATAAGAATTATTTTGTCAATAACCATTATCCAATAAATAATGATTTCATTATGAATTTGTTTAGTAGTTTGTTAGAAGCGCAAGAGAAACAAGATTATGTATTATTAGCAGATATATATGAAGGACAACTAATGCCTTTTCTAATTGATATACAGATTATAATAAACACTAAAGAAGGTATTATATATGATGAAATAAAGTATAACGAAAATTTAAGGTTTTTAGGAGACAAAGATAAAGAGATTTTTAATGCACTGAATATATCACCAAATCCTAATGAATTATTAAAAAAGGGGTACGAGATAGAGTATACACTAACGGGACTTATGACATTGGCAATAATTGATAATGGGCAAAAATATTATCTCCATAGTAACAATAATGTAATTAATGAGGCGAATATATTAGCAAACTCTTGGTATTCAGAAGAAAAATCAGAGTATATTATATACGGTTTGGGATTAGCTTATCATGTTAAAGAATTAATTGATATTAATAATGATATTATAATTCAAATTTATGAAAGTGATATTAATATTATTCAACTTGCTTGTGCATTTTCGGACATAAAAAATTTACTAAGTAATACAAATGTAAAACTCTTTTTTGATCCTGAATTTACTAAAATTGGTAGCAAACTCTCGAATATTAATGATAACAATGGATTGTATATTCACTACCCCTCTTTAAAAAATATAAAAAATAATAAAATAAAAGAAAAATTTGAAAACTATTTTATACAACATAGTTCTATAACTAATCAAATAAATTTGATGAATAGTAATTTTAATTCTAATATAAAAAACTATAATGCTCTTGTTGACGAACTTAAATATTATTTTAAAAATAAAGACTTATACATTATTGCAGCGGGACCATCATTAGATGTGAATTACTTACAACTTAAAGAAGTTGCAAAAAATAACATTATTCTTGCAACTGGAACAGTATTTAGAAAATTATTGAAAGTTGGTATTGAACCTAATTTTGTAATAGTAACGGATGCGAATGAAAGAGTCTATTCTCAGATAAAGGGATTTGAACAGTATCAAATACCTATGTTAATTTTATCAACAGCTTATAAAGAATTTGCGCAAGAATATAGTGGTAAAAAATACTTAATTTGTCAAAAAGATTACAAGAAGGCAGAAGAATATGCAAAAAAGATGGGGGCATCACTCTATAGAACAGGTGGTTCGGTTAGTACAACTGCTTTGGATATAGGTATTCAATTTGAGTGCAAGCGCATCATATTTCTAGGTCTTGATTTAGCATACACAGATAATTTTGTTCATGCAGAGGGGACTTCTAGAAGGAATTTAGCTGACACAAAAGATTTAAGACAGATAGAAGATATATATGGAAAGAAAGTATATACTAGTCGAAGCCTAGATATGTATCGTCAATGGATTGAAAAAAGAATATCAGGGGCAGAGGGTATTGAATTTATTGATGCTACAGAAGGTGGAGCGAGGATAAAAGGAATGAAAACATGCAAGCTATCGGATGTTATCTAAACATGCAATGATATTGGTCTCACTGATATGTTTGTACAAAATATTTGCATGGATACAATTAATTAATTTGAGGAGAAAATATGAAAGTATTGAAGCCTTTTTTTTATGACGAGTTCAATTGTATTGGTAGCAAATGCATCGATACTTGCTGCGCAGGTTGGGGTATTGAAATAGACGAAGTCACATTAAAAAAGTATGAAAATGTAACTGGGTATTTTGGAAATAAGCTAAAAGATTCAATTCAAAAGGGAAAGAAGAATTATTTTGTTCTTAATGAAAAGAACACTTGTCCATTTTTAAATCAGGATTCATTATGTGATATCTACATTCATATTGGTGAAGATAATTTATGCCGAACGTGTAACACTTATCCCCGAATTACTAGAAGATATCAAGACATATATGAGCAAAACCTAGTACTTTCGTGCCCAGAAGTGGCAAAGATTATTGTTAAAGAAAACAGTTCTTTTGAATTTTGTTTTGGTGAATATAAAGATGACTGTATAATTACTGTAGACAATTCCAATTTAGAATTATTAAATGCTTTAATTATGGGAAGAGGGTTAAGTGTTGATATAATGCAGTTAAGGGATATACCAATATGGATGAGGATTTATTTATGTATAAGCATAGCAGATAAAATACAAAAAAATATTAATATAAATAGCTATGGAAATATTAAAAAAAACCTTCAATCATATTATGACTACTCTTATTTAAATAACTACATACATGAATTAGCAGCATTAAAGGAAAACATAAAATTGAAATGTGATCATTATAAAATACTACTTAATGCTGTAAAAGAATTGCAATTAAATAATCGTTTATTTGTAGGTTATCTAGACGAAACCATACATTTTTTTGTTGACAATGATGAATGGATAGAAACGCTTATTCAAGAAATAATCCATTCTTATGACAGAGATAATAGTGATAAGGTCTTCATATACGAGAATTTGATAGTATATTATTTGTTTCATTATTATATGTCTTCCTATCAAAGTGAAAATATTGATAAGTATATTGTTTTTATAGTAGAAACATATGCATTGATAAAACTGATAAGTATGATTCACTGGTATAATAGTAGTAAGATTATAAAAGACCATGAAATGATTGAAATTATATATTCATATTCAAGAGCTATAGAGCATGTAAGTGAAAATATTGATAAGTTTTATGACACAATAAAAGATAAAGGATATGACAAATTATCTTATTTGATAACTTTAATACAATAAAGAACAGGAGTTCCCAGAGTTCCTCCCCTCCAAAAACTCCCTGATAAAAGAATAGGATTTTAGAAAATTGAGCACCAAACTTCCTAAAAATTAGCTCAATTTGTATAGATTGAATAGAAAATATAGATGTTTTTTATGTATTAAGTATAACACGAGAACAGTTATTACACAATATTGGGAAAATGACAATTTTCCGACAAATATTATGTAAAAACTGTATACTTAAAAATTTATAATTCGACGAAAAAATAAAAATTTACGTTGTGTTTTTGCACAATAAAAAGGATAAAAAATGAAAAAATTCACAAATAAAAGAAGTTCAAAATGAGATAATTTTACATAATATGTAATTGAATTGAAGGAGAAAAACTACTATTATGATTACTATAACAGTTTGTTTGATTGTAAGAAATGAGGAAAAAGTACTAGTTCGCTGCTTAGAGACTCTAAAAGGTATTGCAGATGAGATAATTTTGGTCGATACCGGCTCCACAGACAATACAAAAAAACTGGCATCCAAATATACAGATAAGATTTATGATTTTGAATGGATTGATGATTTTGCAGCAGCCAGAAATTTTTCATTTTCTAAAGCTACTATGGATTATATCTATACGGCAGACGCAGACGAGGTTATAGATGAAGAAAATCAACAAAAACTTCTGGATATAAAACGGGCACTATTACCAGAAATTGAAATTGTACAAATGAAGTACACAAATCAGTTACTGCATAATACAACTTACAATTATGATATCGAATACCGGCCAAAACTGTTTAAGAGGCAGAGATTCTTTACCTGGATTGACCCTATACATGAAACAGTAGCACTCCAACCAGTTATTTATGACAGTGATATAGAAATCATTCATTTACCAGAGTCAAACCATGCTGGCAGAGACTTTGACACGTTTCAAAAAATCATAAATCGCGGGGAGGAGTTGTCTCTCAAATTACAGGGGATGTATGCAAGAGAATTGTTTATCGTCGGTAAGGATAAAGATTTTCTTAAGGCAAGAGAATATTTTCAAAATTTAACCACAGAAAATCATTCCTTGGAGCATCTAAAAAAAATACAGTGTGTACTTGCCAGGTGCGCAAGAATTTTGAATGAGCCTGCTGAATTAATGAAGCATTCCTTGAAGAATTTTGCAACGGGAAAAAGCAGTGCAGAAGTATGTTACGAGGTGGGAGAGTATTATTTTGCACAGAAAGATTATTCAGAAGCACTTATATGGTATTACAATGCAGCCTTTGAAACGGAAAGTGAATTAAATATCAGGTATACCGGGGATTACCCATTAGAGCGTCTTGGAGAGTGCTATAAAAGACTAGGTATGGAAAAAGAATTTCAGGAGTATGGTAAATTGCAGAAAGAATGGTTAAAAGAGCATGGGTTTAATGAGTAGCTATTTGTAAAGGCCAGACGGAATGACAATCGTATAACATGACATACCTAGGGGAAATCATTAAAAATAATATTAAATTTACATATCTTATATTGCCATACTGGTAATTTATATTATAATAAGTATAACAGTATAACTTTTAATCCTACTAAGCATACTTTTGGTATACAATAGTTGATTATTGAATGGAGGATGAAATGGTATTTATCGTAATTGCACTGGCAATATTTATTACAGATGTAAAGATAAAAAAATATATTGAAGAAAAAAAAGAAATGCATAAAAAAGAAGATATTTTAAATGGTAATATTACCATAGAGCGATATCATAACAAAGGAGCTATGCTCAATTTCATGCAGAATGATGCAGGCATTGTAAAATGTTTATCCGCTTCATTACTGGGTATTATTTTTTTCATTTTTGCAGCCTTACTTCCTAAAAAGGGAAATACTTTCTTAAAGTTTGGACTTGCTTTGGTTCTGGGAGGAGCATTAAGCAATGTGTATGACCGGTTTAAAAGGGGATATGTGGTAGACTATTTCAGTTTTAAATTTTTGAAAAAGATAGTGTTTAATATTTCTGATATTTTTATTTTTATAGGTTCATTTCTGATTGCAGTTTTAGCTATTTTTAAAAAAGATTAAGCAATCCATTTGCAATATTATAAAGGTGTCTAAAAAGCGATTGATGTGACCCCAATAAGTTAGACTTTATTGCGTAGTAGTGTTAACTACTACGCAATTTTTATGCTGCTAAGACGTTGAGCCTATATTCAACAGGACTCATCCATCCAAGTTTCCCT
>Ga0160506_100262_pt1 | contig 12118 bp, 12 predicted proteins | sample DID2874_E49MG_FD_108204 | JGI IMG/M metagenome (GOLD analysis project Ga0160506, IMG submission 108204) | Enriched chicken feces microbial communities from UW Madison campus, WI, USA - DID2874_E49 MG | ecosystem: Host-associated > Birds > Digestive system > Large intestine > Fecal | place: USA... | reverse complement strand
ATTCTGCTGTTTGATAATCGGATGGATTCAAAGCTACCGCATGAACTTGAATCAATAATTCATCATCTTTAATACTTGGTCTTTCAATCTCTTTTATTTTAAGTTCATCTATTGATCCGCCATTTTCTAAAATGAGAGCTTTCATTTTATTTATTCCTCCATAATTATTTAAGATTTGATTTTATATTATAAATCGGCTCTCGCAAGCTTATATGCAGTGCCTTTTTAAAGTCATGATAATAATTCTAAATTAATATATTTATAAGTTCTATATCATATCATACTGTCTTTTGTATCATCTCATTAACAATTAATTTAAAGTTAAACAATTATATGATATAGTATTCGAGTAGGTTTAGCATTCTCTATATATGGAGGTAGATTATGGATTTAACAAAACATTTTAAAGATGATTTAAGTCATTATTTAAATCATACTGTAGCAATTGAGCACTTACCGTTGAACTATACCGCTACGTGGGAAAGTTTTTCTACTGATGAATCTTCTATAAGAATATTTCCACATATAATCAATCAGTCCGTATCCAATCATTTTCATGACTTTTTTGAACTTTTATATGTATATAAAGGCTGTTGTAAAATCTATGTTGACAATACTGAGATTATTTTAAATGAAAATGATATATGTCTTTTGAATTTACAAGCAAAACATGCCATAGCTGATATTGATCTTAGCTGTAATATTGTTTATTATATAATGATCCACCCTAGCTACTTTAGGAGTATATACTTCCAACTTTTAAGTCTGCCATCAACAAATTATGTGTTTGATTTCTTTCTTGAATCAATAGCAAATCACAATATTAATAAAAATTATATTCTCTTTTCAAATAATAATAATACTGCTCTACTCTCTTTAACAAATCAAGTTATTGAACAGCACTACATTGACAAATCATATAAAAATGAAATAATAAATTTTATTGCATCAGCATTTCTTATAGAATTATCGAGAATCTATCAAGATATTATTTATTGTACAAGCCAAAAAGAGCTAGGAAATCACACAATTGTAGAAATCATTGAATATATAAATGCCAATTACCAAACAGTAACTCTCAAAGAAGTTGCTAACTATTTTAATTATAGCAGCACTTATCTTTCTCTTTTAATAAAGAAATATTCCGGCATTAACTTTACAGAAATTGTTCATACGTTCCGATTAAAAAAATTTTGTCAATTACTTATTGAAACAAATCGGTCAATTACTGACTTAGCATTGGATGTTGGAATTACAAACCGAACATGGCTGACAAAGAAATTTAAAGCTAGGTTTGGCATTTCCCCCTCTGAATTTAGGCGAAAATATAGCCACTAATGAAATTTCAGAAATCTGTTACTTTATCTAACAAAATAATAGTGAGGACTATCACTAGTAAAGAAGCAACGTCAGCGGAGTCTGTCCATCTGACATTGCTTCTTTGTTTATTATTCTTAATCAAACTTCACCGTATCCAGGTCACATCCGACAAATCTTGCCCCTTCTAGTTTACAATTATGAAAGGTCACGTTTTCAAACCTTGCATCACTAAAATTAACATACCTGAGATCCATATTAGTATATTGCCTGTCTTTAATTGCTATCCCACTAAAATCTTCAAAGGTATATTCATCTCCTTCTTTTTGTTCATCCAGCCATTCAACAATTTTCACATAATCCTTATTATTATCTTCAACAAAAATAAAATCTCCAATCTCTAGATATTCCGCTGTCTTTATAACAAATCTGTTTCCTTTTGTAAGGGCTATGTATTCTTCTGTGTGGATTGCTTCCATGATATTTTCTCTAAGAAAGCTTAGGATGTAAAGATGGAATTCTCCTATTATTTCCAACATGATAAATTGGATATCTGCTTCACTGATTTTCCTCACATATCTTAATCTTTCCACCATTAACTGTTTCCATAGCTTTTCATAATGATGATAGATGAATTCAACATTGACGTTACCAACATCAATTCCTTCCTCCAGATACCATTCTTGATTATAAATTTTAACTTCGTATTGGTAGTTATGCTCTAGAATTCTACTTCGCAATAGATGAAATATAAGATAGAAGGGTTCATAATTTTCGCCAACACAGTATTGGTCAATTCTTTTACATATCGCCCTAAATTCAAGCAGGAATTGTTCCTTCAATTCCGTACTTTTTTCTTCTAATTCCTTCTCTATTTGTTTCCTTATTTGACTTAGTCTTGTTTCAACTTCATTGGTATAGAACTTCTCTAATTCATGATTCATATTCACTCACCTGAATTCATCTGTTAATTAATTGGTCGTATTGTCTGTATCATCTGATGAATCACAGAGTACCATTCATCCTTCACTTGTGCATTACAGTTAAATCCACCGAGTAATAACTTCTCATTAAGAGACATAAGAAATATCATTTGATAAATCTCGCCGTCAAGGGTTGACTTTGTAAAACCAAACGTCGCTATGGTAGAATCGTCTCCGTGTATTATTAGTTCATCTATTATTTCATACTCTGGGTGTAAATCAGACATTATACAAATAAGATTCTCTTTCAATTCTTCAACTTCTTCTGCGTCTATCATTTTGTCATCTATGGTAAATGTGATATTAACACAAGTCGTTTTATCACTGTAAATGTACTGTGGGCGTAAATTGTTAGGATATTTTGATTCAGCAAGACTTTCATCTAGATGTTCAAACTCTAATGGCATAGACATGGTGAATTTCCCCTCTGCTAATGCCATCTCTTCTATTTCATAAACTTTTTGATTGATAGCGACATACCCCTTGTCCAAATCATCGTCCGAAATTATCCCATCCTGACTTTGGTTTTTCTTATTTCTTAGTTCTATTATTTTTTCTGCAACTGTTGTTTTCTCAGGAAACATTATAGCCCTCCATTATGGATTTACCTTCTTCTCTGCATATAAAACATTCATCACAAGTTTACTCTTAATGTGTTGTATTTCATCCAGCTTAGACTCTTTTATCTAGTCAATTCTTATATATGCATACGTAATCAAAGGCATACTGCCACTAAAATTATGTACTTTTACATTTGATATTCACGATACCCGAATTCATAATTCTTGTACTTGCTTTATTATCCATATTTTTTATCTTAGCCAATTCTTTCATTTCTTCTTGCACACTCCAGCTGCTAAATTGATACCCCCTCGCACCCTCGATTGCTTTACCTTTTTTTATATACTCTCTTCTGCGAACCAGCGTCCTCTTCACATTCTCTAATGCACTTTCTGCCACAGTAACTCCGCCTTTCTCTTTCTCCTTATCAACCTTACTTTAAGCATCTTTCATATCGTCTTCTACTATATACTGCCCTATTAGATGCAGGCTTTTAATTATCAGTGGATGGTCATTTACCCCCCAATTTTATGCACCAACTCATCTGCCGCACTCTTCTTCTGGTTGTCCCCACTAATGTCAACCACCGAATCTACGTTAATGCTTGTCTTTTTCGTGGTCAAGGTGATTCTCTCTTTTGCATACATATTGATTGTATTTCCTTGCATATTGCACTTCTTACCTGCCACTAGTTGTATTTCCTCATCACATACAACGGATATACCTTCCTCTTCCATCATGGTGATAAAGAATTCATTATCCTCTGACTGGAATGATATCTCGTCCCGTCCTATAACAAGTGACTTATTATCTTCGCTGCCGATTCTATGCACCCACTCGTCATTCATAAAGGGGTTACTCTCCCCTTCTCTATGGGTAACAGTCGATATATAACCTTCACTTTCATCTTCTGACGGAATATATAAGAACGCTCCTTCTCCAATCTGAGGCATCATATACCATCCAGTACTTCCCTCGGCTGTATATGGGACTGCGAAAGGATATGAATATGCGCTTTCTTCGTCCTGGGTTTCATCAATACATAAATGGAGTTTTAACTGATCCTCATTAACTGCTAATACGACTCCTTCTATTGATATTCCTTTAATCGCATTATTATGGTTGATAGAAATCTGAATATCTTCTCGCTTTTTTAAGCAGTAAGTAAATAATAGCTGCTCTTTTTCCATAGAAGCTGTTTTTTCCATTATCAGATAGAGTTCTTGATTCATTACTATCTTATCTCCCATGTTATAGTTTTCAGAACCACGAATCCATATTGATTTGCTGTTTTTTGTTTTTGTTATGTACTCCTTATCCTCCTTCGTTACATAAGCTTGATTCTCATGCTTTTCAACATATTCATAGATTGCCGGACTATGTGCATACCCCTCATGCTCGCCCAGATAAATCTGAATACCCTTTCTCTTTGCTTCTGGTTGTAGATAGGTTCCCATATAGGATGCCATTCTTTTAATGAATTCCCAATCTGTCTCCTTATATTGTATAGTAGGTGCTTGAGGATAGACCGTATATTGGCTTACATTTGCAAAGTCTCCGAAATACTCTCCTATTATCATTTTAATAATATCCGCATAGGTTTGATTAATATCTTGAAAGCTTCTGCTCTTCTTAACAATATCTAAGTGTATCGATTCATCGGCCGCACAAAGTACGAATTCACCTACTCCATTAAGATACGTAACTTCAAAACTGGTTACAACGCCGTAAAACACTTCTTCATCTTCTGTATATATATGAACCTGACTTTCTAATGACACTTGTTCTAGTGCACTCATCTGTTCTTCTTCTGTGAGTACTCCTACGATACGAACCTTTACGTTTTCATTAATTTTTTCAGTCAAGCTGCACTCCGTTATACATTCATATGTTATAGGGAGTTCAAACATCAGCTCATTATAGGTTATTGTCTCCATACACAAATTCTCCTATGATACTCTCACCGGAATATATTGAATTCCGTAATAATTTTTGCGCAACATATGTTCAGCCAGATGCAAGGACACGATAGTATATTTACTTTTACCTGATGATAGAAGAAATAGATATCTACCTTGTACCTGTTGTTCATCAATACATATATCACTCATTTTTTTGTTGTCTTCTTGCATCGTATGATATATTTCCGGCAACTCGACTTTCCAAAAACATTCCTGTCTTTGTCGTTTCATATCTGTCATAAAACAAGGAATTGCTTCAACTTCTTTACTATAGACATCAAGTAGCTCTTTTAATCGATCAGATACAAAGAAGTAATGGTCAAAGAGCTCCTTAAGGACAAAGAATTCAGGTATCCATGTATTCTCTTCAATCTCACATGGAAGTATGAATGGTTCGCTAGTTGAAAGGTTGCAGTCATGCTTCTTTATCTGTAACAACTCCAATATCCGACTATCTTGCTGTAGTATAAAATATTCCATAAATTAAATTTACTCCTCAGCAGTTGATTAGTTAATACGAACATCTTCTCCGCATATATCTATGTTGGTATTCATAACAATTTCACTTGATTTGCACTCTAATTTTATCTGATCATTTGCATGGATATTAATTTCTTTTTCTGCCTGCAAAGTGATTCCTTTTCCTGAAGAGAAATTAAGATTACCTGAACTAACAATACGGATTCCTTCATTCTCTGTCATTCGAATGTACATATTTTTGCAGGAGATGCTGATTTCATCTTCACTAAATTTGAGTTCCTTTCCATCAGCAGTACGAAAATATTTAACAGTAGGATCTGTTATCTTGTCCCCTTTTCCTCCCCCAGACCGCACTGAGTTTTGTGCAACTGCTTCTTCCTCTCGCTTGCTTGGGAAATAGATATTTACCGTATCTCCTATCTCCGGCATACAATACCAGCCACTATGACCTTCAGCCGAATATGGTGTCATATAGGGGAATTCCCAGGCGTGTTCTTTCTTTTGCTTGTTCTCATCAATTGCAAGCTGAACTTTGACCCTATCATTCACTCGTTCTAGCACCGTTCCTTTTATAGAAGTTCCTACTATATTTTGGTTGTATATATCCTCCTGTAAAAATGCATTTTTTGTTGTTAGTTCATATTCAAACTGAAGTTCTCCACCTTGCATTTCACAATATTTTGAACGAATATGTATGATTCTATCTTGGAATTCACCTATATCCCCAATATCAAACTCTTTCCTGGTTTTAATCTTATAGATAATAGTATCTGCTAGCTTGATTTCAGGTAATTTATTGTTTTTAGATTTCGAATAGTACGCTAAATCCTTTGACACAACATAATTAAACTGGGATAACTTCCCGATATTTTTCCCTTCCCTTGCTCCAAAAACTAACTTTGGAGCCTTATAGTTAATCATTGGCAGGATTGGTTTATGATAAAGAGATGCAAGTCTTTTCAAGAACTCCCAATCTGTTTCATTGTATTGAATCAGAAGCTGTCCTACACCTTCTTTCCTATTAATCGTATCTTGTACGTCCCATTTCTCGTATTGCTTCATAATGTGTGTTACTATCTCTTGAAGAGACTTTGCGGCATCTTGAAAGGATTGCTTACGCTTCTTAATATCCAGCAAATAGGTATAGGATATTCCTACTATTTCAATATAATAAATACCCTGTACATAACGAATTTGTTCCTCTTTAACAATTCCCCGAAACAAAATCTTATACTCTGATGTTTCGTCCTCCGTATATATCTCAATATCTTTATATTCTTCATTTTGCACTACAAATTGGTCTATAAATTTTTCATCAATAATTCCTGTTAATAGCATTGTTGCATGTTTGTTTAGGTTTTGCTGTATACTTAACGATTCAATTCTTGTCATATTGGGTATATTTGTTTTAAGTTGATGATACGTTATTGCTTCCATCTAAACTCCTCCTTAGGCCATTAATTAAATAAATTACCAGACTTCTTATTCCTCAGGCATAACCAACTCCTCGGATTCTTTAATCAATTTATTGCCATCCCATTGTAATTTTTCAATAACATATCCTTCCGTTCCCGATCTCACCCAATTTAGTAAATACCCATCCTTTACCTCTATCTCTGCTAACACACCAGCATAAATAACTTTTTGATAGCACTGCTTTTTAGCATTCCACACATACAATTGATTTATATCATATCCAGGGGTTTGATCAACAGCAACTTGCAAGTCTACACTTCCATCTTGGTTCAAATCTAAGAATTTAGGATATATTAAGGCAGTTGATTTCCATTCTAATTCTTGTAATTGCTTATCCTTCCTATCATATACCTTGTAGGAATACTGATATTTCTCTTTTCCTTTTTTCAGTTTTTTTATATTTAATTTAGCCTTATATTCTAAACTACCTTTCGTTGAAAACATTTCATAATCTGCTTTTCCAGATTGTTGAGAAACATTCTCTATTACCTTTTTTTCAATTTTTCCTTTTGATTCTATTTTATCTACATAAACGACATTTTTAACAAAATCCGAAATATCCTCTTTTACAAGCTCCATCGTAAGATATTTATCTTTGGTTTCAATAATATAAGCTTCATTTTGATAAAAACATATGTAGTATGACCGTTCTCCCTCTTCGCCTATCGCTGCATACATTTTGGTGATTCCTGAAGCATCTACAATATTGTCGTAATTTGTTAAGCGACTATACTCTATTGTTTTATCAAAATACTTCTTTGCACCCTTAAAAGTTTTTATATTATCATTATCTGCTTTTTTAATTCGAAAGTTCTTACTTTTATCTACTTCAATTTCTCCCTTATCAAGTTCACAATAAAAATCAATATAGCCATCCTTTTCTTTTATACTTACAACATGATATGGGGAAACAGAGAATTTAACCTTTCCATATTCAATTTCTTTCTTCAACTCGTTAGTATAAGTAATAGTTTTTATAGCTTGCTTATCTTTTGCATAAGTACGAATACAGCTAGTAAAGGGCAGTAACATTGCAAATGTAATTATTAAAGTAAGAAGTAGTATCCTTTTGCGCAAATTTTTTGTTAAACCTTCCATTTATCTTTACCCTATCCCTTCATAGTATTATAGATTTTTACTGCCTTCTCCCCTCTTTCTTTTGATGAATCCGCCTTTGGTCTTTCGTACTCCTTACAGACAATCTTTCCAGCTGAACGTGCACTATCATTAGAATCGACACCACCATTATTTTCATTACACCATTTTTTATATATCCCTTTGTAACTGTCACTTTTCAATTCTATTGCTATATAATTACTTTCTACATTTGCACATTCTTCAGTTGTTGGATATGCATCCTCCCCACATATTTTTCTATATTGCTCAACTAAACTCGTACAACGAGAGCCTGTCCATTGTACACATCCTAGTCCAAATTTTCCTTGATAACCTGACTCCTTACATTTTATCGCCAATTTATAGGTCGCCTTAATTCCAACTTTAGAAATATTTTGTCCTGAAAATTTTTCTCTATAACTAAAGTTTTTATCAACGTAAACAAGATAAGCAGGCTCTTTTGAAGGATTTGATTTGTAATTTGAACTCTCGAATTGTCCTATTTTTCCCTCCGCTACAATATTACCAAGTATTCCGGCAACAAAAGCAAGTTTGTAGTTTTCATTGAGTAATACTTCTGCTGCTGCACACACTGACTCTAATTTCTCTTTTGTGAATCCTAACTTATTCTTTCTTAAGTTTTCTATGTACTTGTTTACATTCTCATCTTTTTTGTTATTTTCATTTTTACTATTATCTTTTTTACTATTATCTTTTTTACTTGATTCTTCTTTTGAAGTATCTTTCTTACTATTTGAATTTTTCTGGTCAGTTTCCTCTTTTTTAAGTAATTCAGCAATTTTAGCTCTTGTTTTTGGGCCAACTACACCATCTGGCTTTAGACCATATTTTTTTTGAAAAGCAATCACCGCATTTTTTGTCTTTTTACCAAATTCACCGTCCGGTATTAAATTTCCACATTTAAACTTATTCAATACTTTTTGTAATTGAACTACATCTTGTCCTTTACTTCCGTATTTTAAGGTTCTATTTGTCTTAAAGGTAATAGTTGGAGCCTCAGTTGATTTTTTCTCGGTAGAACCCTTTTTTTGACCATCATCTTCAATTGTAATGATTCCAGCGTTGTTACATGCAAGGCAGCTATTCTTAGTTAATACTTGCTCATTATTTAATTTGTAGTTACCTTTACTGTTTTTCCATGTATTACCTATTACAGGAATACATGCTTTATTCGTTTTACGACACTGTCCAAAAGTCATAATATTTACATTTACTTTATTATCTTTGATGGTAGCCTCATTTTTATTTTGTATTTTAGCGCCATGACTTTTGGGTACTTTCAGTTTGTTGGATTTTGACCCATTTGTGCATTTTAGGGTTGCTCCATCCACAACAATTGTAGTACCTTTTGATTTTGCATCCTTTATCTTTTTTTCATTTACTAATTTATCAAGCATGGCTTGGGTTTTAGGGCCAACAATACCATCTGGCTTTAAGCCATTTGCCTTTTGAAAGGCTATTACAGCCTTCTCCGTATTCGTACCAAAACTACCATCAGCACCTTTAGGATCGTACTTAAGGTAAATTAAATTTTTCTGTAATTCCTCAACCTTTGTACCTTTGCTTCCACGTTGTAATGTACTATTTGAGTTTCCATTATTCCCCTTGCCTGTTTCTTTTTTCTTAGTTTCTTCTTTTTTTGTTTCCTCTTTACCAGGATTCGTTTCCACTTCTGATGAAGTGCCCGAATATTTTGGTCTTCCAAATCCCCAAATATAACTGAACTTTCGTTCTTTTTTAGTTACAACTGTTCCTTCTCTGCTCCCGGCATTATTCGTATTACCTTCTATTGTTGTAACAGTACCATTTCCATTATAGGCTATTACAATACCAACATGACCTTTCCCCTTTCCGGAGTCATGATACATTAAATCTCCTCGTTTGGGTGGATTGTCTTTAGAAGGCTTGATAAACTGTTTTTTGTCCATAAACCAGTTAGCACCAAAATGAGTACCGCCTGTTTTAGGAATAACACTACTGGAAATGCCTGCTTCATTTGCACACCAAGATACAAAAGAATGGCACCATGGCTGACCATTTAAACCAATCCATTTTCCATATTTGGTATAGTTATTAGTTCCGGCATTTTCTTTTTTACTTTCTAATTTATCATTTGTTTTCTTCTCTAGATATCCAAGCTCTTCCGTTGCAATCTCTATAAAAGCCTCTATATCTGACATATGTTTTTCCTCCTAAGACTATCCTGCGATTTCTACTCCGTCAAATAGTTCTTCAATTGCCACATCATTTACATATACTTGATAATCCACTCTGGTAAATTTAATACGAACCACTTCTTTCTCTTCCGTTAAAAAATACATATATTCCGTATTATCTGTGGCTAAAGGATAAAATATTTTATTCTCTTTTATTTCCTTAGTCGTCCAAGTTTCGCCTTCCTTCACCTCTACAACCAAATCCTTTTTTGAAGTAATATATCTTTCATCATCATTTTTAATTATAAAATCCTCTGCAGCACTTAGCTTCAAATCAGATGTAATCTCATATTCACAAGTTCCATACCAACTCCCAAATAGATTTATATAGTTTTCAATGGTTAAAGTACTTGTTGTAACAGAATTCGCAGCCATATTACCTTCAATTTCTTCTATTCCTACAATCTCCATATCCTTATCTATTTTACATAGATAGGTTTTGCTAAAATCATTACTCCACCAAACATCAAATAGTAGTCCTATATTACCTTGTTCATTTTGTAATAAATACGCCTCTCCATATGACTCTGCTTCAACGATTTCTGTCGTTCTATCATTAATAGATATAGAAATTGTACTATAATCACCATCATCAACTTCAGGTGCATTAATTGATATTACTTCTTTCTCACCATCTAGGTTAATATCAAAAGCAATCTTTTTATTAAACTCGATTTTTTTACATACTTCTTTTATTTCTGTTTGGGTAGGCTCCTCCTCTTTCGTTGGTTGAACTTGTTCGTCATTTTTTAATTCTGTATTATCCTGTTCTACTTTCTTTTCTATATCATTAGTTCCTTGTTCTACCTCATTGTTTGTCAGATTTTCATTCACTTTATTCGTGTTACACCCACTGCTTCCTAGCATCATACATAAAATCATCCCTATTAATGCTATTCTCTTCATATACTATTCCTTCCCTTTTCTCTTCATTCACTAACTCAATTACATTATCAAATAACTATCATATTATATTTACTATACTAGCTCCCATTGCATGCTGTGTCTGCTTGCGATACTGCTTAAATAGAAAAATTAAAAATGCAACGCATTTTTCAATCTAATCTACATGGTATGCTGCCAAACAATCGGTATGCTATATTTTTATCTAATAATTCTTCCTGCGCCAGATTAGCATCTTCATATAGAGGTATCATCCCCTCAACGAAGGGCATTAAATTGCTACTATATCTATCTTTATTTTCCTCATCCAATCTACAATCCCCCTTTATTGTCCTCATCCTATTGTTTAAATACTTAATTATTAGGATTAATTTGCTTTTGTACTCCTCGTTCCACTTGAATTCATTCTTATATTTTACTATATTTACTATAATTCTACATATAGTATTATAATACCATTAAATTCCATTGGAAGAGATTTCTTATGGCTTTACTATAACCTCTTAACTCTTCACAATACGCACTATACCTTTCCTGTATATAATATAAAACTTTAAAAAGGCCACAACAGCCGAAGCTGTGTGACCTTGCTCATTTACTAACACTGAATAACCAGTTAAATAACTTATACTTTTTAGCTGTTTATCTGAAATTTCTTAAAATAATATTATTTATTAATGACTCCTTTAATCCTTCTAACTCCAGCAGAAGAAGATTGTTCTTTTACAATACTGAACTTTCCTAAGTTTGTAGTATCTTCTACATGAGGTCCTCCACATACTTCACTACTCCAAACTTTCCATGACGGCTCCCCCTCCTGTTATTGAGGTTACAATTGTTCCTATGCCGCCAACAATAGAGCCACTTCCTCCAAGCATAGATAAAACATCACCTACAACACGGCCTGTATAATAATCTACCCCACTTTCATAACAATAATCATGATTTACCTTCAGCATTTTACTTACAGACCACTTCAATACTCCGTCTGTTAAATTAACTAGAAACTTGAAATTCCTCTATATTTTCCAAAAGGAATTTCAAGTTACTAATGTAAAGTAATTATTTTGTAATGAATAGTTCT
>Ga0160506_100261_pt1 | contig 12148 bp, 9 predicted proteins | sample DID2874_E49MG_FD_108204 | JGI IMG/M metagenome (GOLD analysis project Ga0160506, IMG submission 108204) | Enriched chicken feces microbial communities from UW Madison campus, WI, USA - DID2874_E49 MG | ecosystem: Host-associated > Birds > Digestive system > Large intestine > Fecal | place: USA... | reverse complement strand
GCGGGAAATAAATCAACTATTTCAACAACCGGGGTTACACCGAGTCATTAGAATTAGAACGAATGCTTGAATATAGTATTTATGCTTTTCGTTGTGACATATAATTATTACATATAGTAAACTAGTCTATAAGTATGATTGGTAGAAAAAGGAGTGTTGCCGCCTGGCAATACTCCTTTTTTGGGTGCCCACAACATGACGTAATTTATAGGGTTTTACGCAAATTCCCCCTTTACGTAAGCCATAATTTGTTTTATAATGAGTGAGGTATTGAAAGTACAGTGGAGGGCAACATCGTTGAAACCAATCAGTAAAAGAGTAATTATGTCAGTTTGCCGCGTACTATTTGCTCTTTATATTATATTATTGGCATATTTTTTATTTTTTAGTGAGCACTACGGAAGAACTATAACTTCCGAGGAATATAGATATAACTTAGTCCTTTTTAAAGAAGTAAAACGTTTTATTGAGTATCGTGAAATATTAGGTATGGAAAGCTTTATCGTTAATATATTCGGAAATGTATTGGCATTTGCACCTTTTGGTTTTGTATTGCCAATTATCAGCCAGAGTAATCGAAAGCTATTGAATATAACTCTGTTGAGTCTTGAATTTAGTCTAACCGTTGAATTAATACAACTTATATTCCGAGTTGGCATCTTTGATGTAGATGATATTCTAATGAATACAATTGGTGGTTTTATTGGAGGACTTGGGTTTATCATCTGCCATAGAATACTAAAATCTCTTAAGAAGCTAAAATAAAGGCTTAATCCATTGGAATAGGAGAACCCTATGTTCAAAAAACACAAGAAAGAAATATTCAAATTTTCCGGCAGGAGCCATTCGGTAAAAGGAATTGCATCTATAATACTAGGAATCGTGTCTTTACTTACCTTAATACTGTTATCTGTTATATCAAGTATTTCCCATGGTAATGGAGGAATGGTCATAGGCATTCTAGGCATTGCTTTACTAATCGCAGCAGTGTCTGGATTTATATTGGGTATCAAGGCTTGCAGAGAAAAAGAAATATATTATACGGCACCTGTTACCGGTATGATTATGAATGGTCTTTTATCTTTGGGATTATTTTTGCTATATATAGTTGGAATTTTTATGTAGGTGTCTAAAATACACAGAGAACACCCCTTGATTTTTATGTGTGCTAAAGCGCACAGACGGGAGCTTAAGTTGAAAAACACAAAACATTTTTCAACATCTTGATTTTTATGTGTGCTAAAGCACACAGACGGGAGTTTAAGTTGAAAAACACAAAACATTTTTCAACATCTTGATTTTTATGTGTGCTAAAGCACACAGACGGGAGCTTAAGTTGAAAAACACAAAACGTTTTTCAACATCTTGATTTTTATGTGTGCTAAAGCACACAGACGGGAGTTTAAGTTGAAAAACACAAAACGTTTTTCAACATCTTGATTTTTATGTGTGCAAGTGCACACAGATGGGAGTTTAATATGAAAAGAAAGGATGCCGGGTGAAAGAGCAGCCATGGCAGTAACATCTGGCATAGATGTTATCAGGTGAAATTAAAGTGAAATACACAGAACTTTTCAGAGAAGATAATGAAGCAGTGAAAGAAAGATTTGAACTATCCATGGAGCGGATTGGTGAAATAGCAAAAGAAAATATCTTGAAAGCTCCTTTTGAAGAGTATTTTAAACAGGTTGCAGCTTTTGTTTTAAAAATAAATACACTATGCCAACTTGTTGCGGAAGATAAGCTTAAAACCTTGACATTAGAGGAATTGCAGAAGTTAAATAAAGAATTGTATGAGGACATTACAGAAGAAAATTATAGAACCAGTTATTCAAATCCTGCCTATGCAGTAAAGCAGCTTGGCAAAAAATACGGAAAACTTTTGAGTTTTTTATACACAGAAATCAGAGGAATGATTGTGTATGCCTATGAAGCCAGAATGTTTGAACTTACCATTTATCTTGAACTTTTTATTGAAATTTATAATTATTTTGAAGAAGAAGACGAATATACCTATAAAGATGTTAAGCGTGTTCTATACGATTTTAACAGCGACTATTGTGCGGATTTAGTAGAATATCGCACTAGAGAGCTTGTAGATGCAGAGCTTTCCTTTGTAAAAGATATTATAACAGAATGGGATTTAACAGATTTAAGATATCTATACCAATTTGGTGAGTATATAGGTGAGAATGAACTTGAGATTGCCCGTTTCTTAAACAGCTTATCAGAAGAGGAAGTAAAAGCCATGGCTTTTACATATACAGATGGCTATAAGAGAGGTTTTGAAGCAGCCAGAATTGATTTAGGTAAGAAAGAAACGGTTAATATCCGTTATAATCTTGGTTTTGAACGTATGATTAAGTATGCTGTGGAGTATTTTAATCAGATGGGTCTCGAACCGGTTATGTACAGAGCTGCAGTATCAAGTATTAACAAGAGACAGCATTTAAAGATTGGTTATCATTCCACAGGAGTGAACAAACAATACGACTATGATCATAGGTTTGATAATGGTCTTTATTTAGACAAAGCCTTCAATGAACGCAAACTCTCGGGACTTAAGGCAGCCTATGAAAAATATAAGGATAAAGCCTATACCTATGCAGGACCGGCATTAATTGAGGTGTTTGGGGAAGAGAATTTCACACCGGAATCCAAAGCAGATGCTGTAAAGCTTGACAAACGCCAACAAAAGCTGTCAGTAGCCTATAATCGGGAAGCAAGCATAATTACCAATGAATATATCAGAGGGGACGCAACAAGCTTTACTATTATAGCATATCCAATACCTGAAATCGGTGATAATTTTAAAGAAATCTTTGCCGAAACCGTGAAAGTTAACACATTAGATAATGATACTTATAAGGAGATTCAGCAGGCAATTATTGATGAACTTGACAAGGGTGAATATGTAAAAATAATCGGCAGTGGTAAAAACCGTACCGATATTAAGATAATGCTGCATGAATTAACGGATCCTGCCAAAGAAACAATTTTTGAAAATTGTACTGCAGATGTTAATATACCAGTAGGTGAAGTGTTCACATCGCCTAAACTGACAGGAACAGAAGGAACTCTTCATGTTACCCAAGTATATCTGAATGAATTAGAATATAAGGATTTATGCCTTACCTTTAAGAATGGTATGATAGAAAGTTATACCTGTAAGAATTTTGATAAAGAAGAGAATAACAAACAATTTGTTAAAGAGAATCTGATGTATAATCAGGAAACTCTGCCTATTGGTGAATTTGCAATAGGTACAAATACAACAGCTTATGTAATGTCAAGAAAATACCAGATAGGGGATAAACTTCCTATTCTGATTGCAGAAAAAACAGGACCTCACTTTGCAGTAGGGGATACCTGCTATAAAATGAGTGAAGAACTGACTTTATTTAATCCTGACGGTAAGCAGATTGTTGCTAAGGATAACGAAGTATCCATTTTGCGTAAAACGGATATGGATAAAGCGTATTATAACTGCCATACTGACATAACCATTCCTTATGATGAATTAGGAGAAATTACGATATATAAAAAAGATGGAAGTACCACTACCATTATAAAGGACGGCAAATTTATACTGCCTGGTACTGAAAAGTTAAATGAAGCTTTTCAGTAAATAAGACATATTTGTAAAGTACTAACCTACGGTGGTTCGTTTAGAAGCTTGATGAAAGTAATTCTCACAAGCAGTATAAACCATGATATAGATAATGAAAGAGAGGATTGCACAATGGCAGCAAAAGTAGGTATAGTTATGGGAAGTGATTCAGATCTTCCAATCATGAGTAAGGCAGCGGAAGTACTGGATATTTTAAAGGTAGAGTATGATATTACCGTAATATCAGCCCACAGAATGCCGGATGTATTCTTTGATTACGCAAAGTCTGCGGAGGAAAAAGGATATAAGGTAATTATTGCAGGAGCAGGTGGGGCTGCACATTTACCAGGTATGTCAGCCGCTATATTCCCTATGCCTGTTATCGGGGTACCAATAATGACTAAGTCCCTTGGAGGGGTTGACTCCCTTTATTCCATCGTACAGATGCCCGGAGGTATTCCAGTTGCTACGGTGGCAATTAATGGTGCGTTAAATGCAGGTCTGTTAGCTGCAAAAATACTTGCAACATCAGACAGTGAATTATTAGACCGCATTAAAGCTTATGCAGAAGGCTTAAAAGACAATGTCATGGCGAAAGCTGAAAAGTTAGACAAGCTTGGATATGAAGCTTATTTAAAAGAAATGTAATAACCGCAGGGCTTTTGGAAAACATAATTCCAAAGCCCTGTTTTTTTACTTTTATGGATAATTACTCAGATTATTTATATAAAAAACTTATAGGTATTAAAGTCTTATTAATCTCCCTTATAAACACCATAAGAAAATAATAAAACTGAAAATAAGACAAAACCAAGTGTATTATGATAAAATAAATAATATAAAAATTGCTGATTTACAAGGTTTGAATTTAATCAAGGAGGACTTACCATGGATTACAAAAAGGCTGGAGTGGATATAGAAGCCGGATACAAAGCAGTGGAGTTGATGAAGGAACATATTAAAGGGACAATGCGAAGCGAAGTATTATCAGGAATCGGAGGATTTTCCGGTGCTTTTTCTTTAGAAAGCTTTATGCATATGGAAAAACCTACCTTGGTATCCGGTACCGATGGTGTTGGAACAAAATTAAAGCTGGCTTTTATTATGGACAAACATGATACCATAGGTATTGACTGTGTTGCTATGTGTGTGAATGATATTGCCTGTGCCGGTGGTGAACCTTTATTCTTTTTGGATTATATAGCCTGTGGTAAAAATGAACCAGAGAAGATAGCAACCATTGTCAGCGGTGTAGCAGAAGGCTGTAAGATGGCAGGTGCAGTCTTAATAGGTGGGGAAACTGCAGAAATGCCGGGTTTTTATCCTGAAGAGGAATATGATTTGGCAGGTTTTGCAGTGGGTATTGTTGACCAGAAGCATTTGATAGACGGCAGCAGTTTAAAAGAAGGAGATGTTATTATAGGAATTGCTTCCTCTGGTATTCACAGTAATGGCTATTCACTGGTAAGAAAGGTATTTAACATGAATGCAGCCTTTCTTGGAACTTATCATGAATCCTTGGGTGCAACTCTTGGAGAGACGTTGTTAACACCAACAAAAATATATGTAAATGCACTAAAAGCTCTTAAGAACGGAAATATCGCTGTAAAAGCCTGCTCTCATATCACAGGCGGCGGCTTCTATGAGAACGTACCTCGTATGTTAGGTGATGGAATGCATGCCATGATTCAGAAAAGCAGCTATGAGATACCTCCTATTTTTCATATGCTGGCTGCCGATGGTTCCATTGAAGAAAAGGTTATGTATAATACCTATAATATGGGAATCGGAATGATGGTTGCGGTAGACAAAAGTCAGGTAGATACAGCCATAAAACTCCTTCAGTCAGTAGGAGAAACTGCATATGTTATCGGAGAAATAAAAGCAGGTGAAAAAGGAGTAACCCTATGCTAAAGCTAGGTGTTTTAGTGTCCGGGGGCGGAACCAACTTTCAGGCTATCCTTGACAAGCTTTCAGATGGAACAATTACAAATACAGAGGTTGCTGTGGTAATCAGCAGTAAAAAGGATGCTTATGCACTGGAACGAGCGAAGCAATACAAGGTTCCATCCGTAGTACTTACCCCTAAGGAGTTTCAGGAGAGAAAAGAATTTGACCAGGCGCTTTTAGATACGTTAAAGGAATATAAAATAGACTTAATCGTACTTGCAGGTTATCTGGTAATTCTTCCGGAAATCCTAATAAAAGAATACCGGAATCAGATTATTAATATTCATCCTTCCCTAATCCCTTCATTTTGCGGAGCCGGCTTTTATGGCCTCAAAGTCCATGAAGCAGTACTTAAAAGAGGAGTAAAGCTTACTGGCGCTACGGTGCATTTTGTAGATGAGGGTACGGATACCGGACCGATACTTTTACAAAAGGCAGTAGAAGTGAAAGCAGGTGATACGCCAGAGTTGCTGCAACAGAGGGTAATGGAAGAGGCAGAATGGAGTCTTTTGCCAAAGGCTATTGATTTGATTGCAAATGGTAAGGTTAAAGTCGAGAATAACTGCAGTATTTTACAGGAATAAGTCTTAAGAAAGGGCAGGGTATTTGTATGAGAGTCTTAATCATAGGAGGCGGCGGAAGGGAACACGCTATAGCCGCGAAAGTGGCACAAAGCAGCAGGGTAGAGAAACTTTTTTGTGCACCAGGTAATGCCGGAATTAAAGAATATGCAGAGTGTGTAGATATTGGTGTAATGGAATTTCAAAAGTTATCGGAATTTGCAGAGGAAAATCAAATTGACTTAACCATCGTAGGGCCGGATGACCCATTGGTGGCAGGTATTGTTGATGTATTTGAAGCAAAAAAGCTGAAAGTATTCGGACCCAGAAAAAATGCTGCTTTATTAGAAGGTTCTAAAGCTTTTTCAAAAGACATTATGAAAAAATATAACATACCTACGGCTGCCTATGAAACTTTTGAATCATCGGAGGAAGCCATTGCGTATCTTGCTGCCTGTACCTATCCCATCGTTTTAAAAGCAGATGGCCTGGCTCTTGGAAAAGGTGTACTTATTTGTAATACTTATGAAGAAGCAAGAGCCGGGGTAAGAACCATTATGTTAGATAAGCAGTTTGGCTCTGCCGGAGACAAATTAGTAATTGAAGAATTTATGACGGGACGTGAAGTGTCTGTATTAGCGTTTTGTGATGGCACGGACATTGCTATGATGACCAGTGCTCAGGATCACAAGCGTGCTAAGGATGGAGACCAGGGGCTAAATACAGGTGGTATGGGAACTTTTTCTCCCAGTCCTTTCTATACAGATGAGGTACATGTCTTCTGCCTAGAGCAGATATACAAACCGACTATGAAAGCAATGCAGATAGAGAAAAGAGACTTTACCGGAATTTTATTTTTTGGATTAATGTTAACCGAAAAAGGTCCAAGGCTTTTAGAGTATAATGCAAGATTTGGAGACCCGGAAACTCAGGTAGTGCTTCCACGAATGAAAAACGATATTATCGATGTAATGGAAGCTTGTATAGAGGGAAGATTAAAAGACATAACTCTGGAATTTGAAGATAATGCGGCTGTGTGTGTTATTTTGGCATCAGCAGGTTATCCGGAACATTATGAAAAAGGTTATCTTATTGATGGGTTGGATAGGATAAAGACGGAAGATGGCTGCTACGCCTTCCATGCGGGCACGAAGCAGACAGAGGAAGGAATAGTAACAAACGGAGGGCGGGTTCTTGGAATCACTGCGACCGGCAGCAACCTAAAGGAAGCCAGAAAGAAAGCCTATGAAGCTGTTTCGTTAATAGATTATAAGAATAAATACATGAGAAATGATATCGGCAAAGCGATAGATGAAGCTTAGATTTTAATATCTTTGGAATATGGAAATAGAAATAAGGAGTACTTTTGGCAATGCATGTCAAAGTACTCCTTATTTTAGAATGTAATCATGATTCATATTTTTTAAGTACTCGATACAATTCCAAACCAAAGATAGCTCCTCCTAGACTGCTGGTAAGGATTGTATTAGATATCAGCCAATCTGGTAAAAAATTGTTGATGCCTACCCATGTCCATATAAAAAGAGTACTTAAGAATAGTGCATTTAAACCTATGATAACAAATTCAGACACTCTATTTTTAACTGTATATACTTCTGTCTTTTTTTGATTTGTAATTATGTTAAATGTGAATCCCAAGATAACAAATAGGATTGTGGTTAATAATATTAGAATAAAATTATAATCGTTATTAAATTCTTTGGCTGCTAAGTTTCTAAGATTATTAGAAATCACATCGTAAATATATAACATTAAATAGATAAAAGCATCCCACAATATGAAAGTAACTATTTTATTTTTCACTTATATATTTACCCTTTCTTTATTTTATCTCTTTCATTTTATTATTAGTGTTTGTACTAAATTTGTAATAATTTCAGATGAAAAATGTATTAAGTTGAGTACCTGAAATTATTATATATTTATCGTAACATATAATTCCAATACTAACAATACAAATAATTACAGATTGGTATTTGCTAAATATGTAACATTTGTTTTTTATGTACGTGTACAATTTAACCACAGTTTATTGCCCGATAGAATATCTATTTTATAGCATGAAAAATTTTAACAGATATATTTTTACTGTCACAGAAGTGCCATATGTATTATGTAGGATTATGTAAAAATACTAATATTTTCATGAAAATAAATACTAAGGAAGCAAAATAAAGATTCATAAGACCAAGAAAAAAGACAACAGGAGATACTTATACCCGCACATAGGGTTTCGTTTAGGAGGAAATACGGAATGAAAAAAAATACATATTATAAGTGGCTTGCAGTCCTATTGTGTATCATGATAATCTGGCCGCAGGTTTTTAAGTCAGGCATAACTACAGCAGATGCGGCCTCTACGGGAACGGTTACAGCTACCAGTTTAAACATACGGACAGGTCCTGCCACTACCTACGAAAGAGTACAGGTTAATGGGAATTACACTTCACTAAAGAAAGGCGATAAGGTTACTATCGTAAGTGAAAAGAGTGGTTGGTATAAGATATCTTTTTCCGTAAATGGGAAGAAGACCGAAGGATATGTTATGGCTGATTATATAAAAAAAGCAAGTGTTACCCCCACTCCTACGGCCAAACCCACTGTAAAACCCACTGCGACTCCAACTGTTAATCCTAAGCCTACATCTTCCGCTAATAGCAGTCAGGCGGATTTTAATGTACCGGGGACAGTTAATGCAACCAGTCTAAATGTCAGAAAGACACCTGCTACCACAGGAACCAGACTTGGCGCATTAAAGAATAAGCAGAAGGTAACCATATTAAATGAGGTATTTGCCGGCGGTCAGAAGTGGTATAGAATTTCATTTACCTTGAACAAAAAGACCCAGACGGGTTACGTATTAAGTGATTACATAAAGCTAACCATATCCTCCCACATCATGGGCTATGTAAACAGTACTGCCAGTATGAAGGTACAAACTGTTGCTGGTTCCAAATCAGCATACGTAAAAACAAAGGCTGGAAAGGTAATAAGTCTGCCTAATAAACGTGCTGTAAAAATCACCAAAGAAGTTACGGATAATAAAGGAGTGAAATGGTTTGGAGTATCCTTTACTATAAGTGGTGTAAAGTATAATGGATATCTTCCTGCAAACAAAGTACTTATTAAAAAAGTTGCAGTTACCAAAACACCTACAAAGGCACCAACTGTAACAGTGACACCGAGCATAACACCTAGTACTACACCAAAAGCAAGCCCGACGCCAACAGTAAGCCTGGCACCGTCAGCAACACCTACGGCTACTGTGCAGGCAACCCCTACAGTAACTCCTGCAGGTTATGTCAGAGAAGTAAATCAGAATACAGAAGCTACCATACAGTATGCATCTAAAATCAATGTTTATTCTGAAGTAGTGAATAGCTCTGCAATACTTATTGATACTTCATATAATCCGATTTTACTTTCTATGGACGAAAAGGTTATTGTAAGTAAAACAGTAAGAAGCAACCCGGATGCCTGGTATTATGTAACCTTTAAAAAAGGCAGCAATACGATAAGCGGTTATGTACAGGCTCAATATGTAGTATTTGGTACCGGCGGTTTTGAGGATACGACAACGGTAGCGGTTTTACCAACTACAAGTGTAACACCCGTACCTACAGGATCAGTAACGGCATCGCCAACACCTATTGGAAATATGAACGATGCCCAATTTGAAGCTTATTTAACCAGTCAGGCTTTTCCGGAGAGTTATAAGCCTTACCTGCGGAGTCTTCATAGGCAATATCCTGCCTGGATATTTGAAGCCTATCAAACAGGCTTGGATTGGAATACTGTAATTGCGAAACAAAATGTTTTAGGCAAGAATTTAATATCCAATGGAAAAAGCATTGAATGGAAAGCTCTTGATACAGGTGCCTACAGTTGGACGACTGATTCATTTATTCCTTTTGACGGCTCGACCTGGGTAACGGCTTCCAAGGAAGCGTTGGAATATTACATAGATCCTAGAAATTTTCTAACTGAAAAATCCATATTTCAATTTGAAATGCTTACCTATAAGGCACAGTATCAAAATGGAACTGGTGTAGAAAGTATATTATATAATACTCCTTTGTATAATAAATCCTTTACTTATAAAGATGATACAGGTAAATCTACAACAACTTCGTATTCCCAAACCTTTGTGGATGCTGCTGCATATTCCGGTGTAAGCCCCTATCATCTGGCTACCAGAGTAAAGCAGGAGGTGGTTACAGGAACCTCCACCTTAAGTTCCAGTGTCAGCGGAACGGTAGCAGGTCTGGAAGGCTTATATAATTTCTATAATATTGGAGCCTATCATAGCACAGCAGCAGGCGGTGCCATCGCAAATGCTCTGAAATATGCAAAGAATGGAACAACCAGCGCAGATTTGAATACACTTTACCGCATTCCATGGGACAACCCTTACGATTCAATTGTAGGAGGTGCCTATATTATTGGAAGCAATTACATAAAACGTGGACAGGATACTATATACACGCAAAAATTTAATGTTACACCTGTCTCAACTCATACTCACCAGTATATGGCAAATATCGAAGCACCTAATGCAGAAGGAGCAAAAACCTACGCAGCATATACAGGGATGACAAACGTACCGATTGTTTTTTCTATCCCGGTTTACAGCAATATGCCGGCTGTACCAGCACCTTTACCGGTGAAAAAATACAATCCGAACAATTGGCTGAAGACATTAACAATAGACGGATACAGTTTAACACCGACCTTTGATTTATCCAAGGAACAGTTTTATTCCTTAATTGTTGAAAATGCAGTTAGCAGCATTAATCTGAAAGCAACGGCAGTTAGTGCAAAAGCAACTGTATCCGGCACAGGAACAATACCATTACAGGTAGGAAATAATACTGTTACCATAGTTGTAACAGCAGAAAATGGTGATGTTCGCCAATATCAAATAAATGTAGTAAGAGAAAATTAAAAAAGATTGAACCTGGTTAAAACAAATTTCCCGGCATATGGTATGAATATGAAATTGGGTGAGTAATGCAGTTTTAACCAGGTTTTTTAAATTTTATTAAGAAAGGAATGTCACACTTGATACTTTTTGTGGCAGTAACACATCCGTTAGCTGATGTGTTATATTAGGGTAAATTTTATGATGATGAATATAAAAAAATACAAAAGCTATGCAGTAGTTATTTTATGTATTATTATGATGCTGATACCGGTGAAGGGCAGCCAGGCAGCCAGTGCGGCTATTACTTTTTCCACAAAGAATGAAAAGGTAAAAGTGGGAGAAGAAATAATTGTAAATCTGAAGTTGTCCTCTGAGGGAAAAGTGGGAGACTTTCAGGGCTATGTAACATATAATGCTGATATACTAGAATTTGTAAGCGAATCTGATTTTATTGCAGGTGGAGAAGGATTAGTTAAAATAACAGACACCAATGTGGCGGTTGGGGATTCCAACCGAAAATATACAATAAAGTTTGTTGCTAAAAAGCTTGGAACAAGTGAAATTACATTAAAAGATTTGACGGATATTTTTGAATTTGAATCCGGTGAGGCTATGTCATTGTCCAGCAACCGTCTCACCATTCAAGTAGAGGCAAAAACAGCAGCGTCAAAAAATGCTGCACTTAAAAGTTTAAAAATAAATCCCGGAAAACTTGAGCCGGAATTTAACAAGGATGAATACGACTATACAACAAAAGTAGATAATAATACAAAGCAGTTAATTGTTAGTTCGGCAGCAGAAGATGAAAAAGCAACTGTTTCAATCACTGGTAATGAAGAATTAAAGGAAGGGAATAATACTATTAAAATCACAGTTAAGTCAGAAGCCGGAAATGAAAAAGTTTATACAATAACTGCTTTTCGTGAGGAAGAAATTGAGGAAAATGGGGAGAATACAAAAGGAGAAACTTCTGTAACTGACGAAGAAATTGATAGTACGGAAAATAATAATGAAATGACAGCGCCAATAGACAGTCTGAAGGTATATATAGAAAATAAGGAAACCTATATTCAGAATGGATTC
>Ga0160506_100260_pt1 | contig 12172 bp, 10 predicted proteins | sample DID2874_E49MG_FD_108204 | JGI IMG/M metagenome (GOLD analysis project Ga0160506, IMG submission 108204) | Enriched chicken feces microbial communities from UW Madison campus, WI, USA - DID2874_E49 MG | ecosystem: Host-associated > Birds > Digestive system > Large intestine > Fecal | place: USA... | reverse complement strand
TACCCAGTTTACCACCGCTTAATCCCCCTGAGGCAACAGTTCCAAACAATTCTATATTATTAAGAGTTGGTAGATCCAAGTTATTTATTGCCTCAGACAGGTTAAATTCCCACATTTCTTTTTGTAGTTTTTCTTTTATACTGGTCAAATCTACTTTTTCCTCATAGGTTTTCTGCGAAAATAAAATGGGAGTTACCAACATCAAAAACATTACTACTGCCGCAATAAAACCTCCGGTTTTCAGGCTTATTAGATAGCTGATATGTTTTTCACGCTTATTGTCTTCCCTTCCCAGACCTATACTCTTTTTAGATTTTCGCCTTCTATGATTCTCTTCTGCAGTCAAACGCATCCCTATTATACTTATAACGCACACCAGATATGCTCCCAAGGGGCCTGCGTCAGGTATTTTACCAACCACAAAAGAAACGCCTACCAATGGCAGACTGGTAAGAATAAAAAGTGCTTTTGTTCCCCTACCCAGTATTACCCCCGTTATTATCACAGCAAGTAAAACAACTACAAATAGCATAAATAAAGTTACTACTTCTTCTTTGGCATAACTATCCACAAGGTATTTCATCAAATTCAAATCATAATAACGATTTAATCCATCAATTACATAATTCTCAATATGCCAGAAGCCGTTCTTAAACTTCTCCCAGCTTAGGTTTAACGCAAATAAATAAATCAAAAAAGTTGCCCATACGGTATATTTCATTACTCTTTTGTATCTATATATAATATTAAAGTATAGAGCAGACAGAATAAGTCCAGATAATAACCAGAATGTAACTGTTATATTAAGCCCGGAGAGAAAACTATAGACGCAGCCGTAAATACCGAGTAAGCTCAACAGAAGTTGAAGAAGGATTAGCATTGGAGATACTGACACTTTATCTTGATTCGGAATTAGATTTTTTTCTAATATATTTAACCCGTTATCCTGATGTTTTTGTTTTCCAAACATATGCAGTCCTCCTTTCTTAGAGTTTGCCTATTCTATTGACAGACCCTTTCAAGTCATTTAATAAAATTTCATAAAGTATTACGCCATTCATTGAAAGGTTTTCAAACAACTCCTTACTTAGTACCGTTTTCTCGTCTTTTATATAAAATATATAAAATACTGTGCCTTCTAATTCTCTCGTCATCTGTGTTATCGTTTCTTCTGTTACATGTGTTGTTATATAAATCACATGGGTGGCTTTATCTTTAGACATTAATTGTTTCCTGTTAAAGGTATCAACATATGAATTGGATACTGCCTTTTCCTTTAGCAGGTCATCAAGTACACCATAACAGTCAACCCCATCTGTTATCTTTTGTTCTATACAGCTTCCATCCTCTTTGCACCAATAAATACTGTGAGGATGGCCATGTTCTAAGCAGCCATTAGAAACACTCATTACAGTCTCAAGCAAGCCATCATAATAATACAGACTCTTCTGTCCCACCTGCCCTAAATAAAAATCAAGTACAATAACAATGGATTCTTTTATAGGCTCACTGAATTCCTTTATCATCAATGTATCCTGTTTATATGACAGTTTCCAGTGTATCCGGCTTGCTCTGTCTCCTTCTCGGTATTCTCTAATTCCAAACACTTCCGAAGGGTCATTCCCAGGCTTGTGTTTTGAAAAATTATCAGTATCATAATCAATCTCTAGATTATATTTAGTTTCTATAAAATCCTCTTTTATATCATGAATTGGTGGTATAACCGACAATGATTTACCTTGATTTAGTTTTTTAGAGATTCTAAACATTTGAAAATAATCGTATAATTCTATCCTCTTTATCTGAAACTGCATAGTTCCACAATGTTCTGAGGAGAGAATAAAATCAATTCTTCTGCTGCTTCTTAAATCCAAAGCTAGTGTAACTGCTTCATTTTTCACCAAATCTGTTAACTCATTTTTATAAGCCAATTCAATGGTAAGCCTGGAGATGGGGAATAGGGTTTTATTATTAACATGTACAGCTATCGAAAAGGGGGTACCCTTTCCGGCAGACGTATCAAGAAGTTCAAGATCTGTTTTAAGAAAATGCAGCGTTGTTACAGCAATTCCCACCAAGAAAAGCGGTAAGAGAATTACCGCTATGAAAACAACACTCATAAAATATACATTATATAATATAGAAATAATTCCTGCAAACATCAAAAAGAAAAGGTAAACTATTTTATTCCTAAGCATCTGTCTCCTATCCTTATCGCCTTACTAAAACATCTGTTTAATGTGCCTACTAAGCTAATTGTGGAGCTTGTACCTGTTGTAATATTGAATCAACTACACGCTGTGTCGTCATATCATTAAGTCTGGCTTTCGAACTCATTATCAATCGATGGGATATAACATCCCTGAATACATGTTTTACATCCTCAGGAATCATATAATCTCTGCCATGCATAAAAGCATTTGCTTTTGCCATGTTCATAAGGGCTATGGTTCCCCGCGGACTTACACCAAGCTCAATGAAATTATGCTTTCTGGTCTGTAAAACAAGTTTTACCATGTATTCATAGATGCTGTCATGGATAAAGGTTTGTTCTGCTAATGACTGCATCTTAATAATATCTGTTTTATCTACTACCTTTTGAAGGATTTCAAGAGGCTTTTGTTTCTCCCTGCCCTTAAGCATACTCATTTCACTTAATATGTCCGGATACCCCATAGAAAGTTTTATCATAAAGCGGTCCAGCTGGGATTCCGGCAATATCTGTGTACCAATAGAGCCTATCGGATTTTGAGTGGCGATGACTGTAAAGGGCTTTGGAACCTCTCTGGTAAATCCATCTATTGTTACGTTCCCTTCCTCCATTACCTCAAGAAGTGCTGACTGCGTTTTGGAGGATGTCCGGTTAATTTCATCTGCCAGAAATAAGTTACACATAACCGGGCCCGGTCTAAATTCATTCATCCCGCCATCTTTGCCCAACACATGAAATCCCAATACATCTGTCGGCAAAACATCCGGTGTAAATTGAAGTCTGTTGTAATCCAGTGCCATGGTTCTGGAAAATGCAAGTGCAAGTGTGGTTTTACCAACACCTGGTATGTCTTCTATTAGTATGTGACCTTTGGCAAGTATTGCAGTCAACACCTTTTGTATTGTCTGATTCTTACCGATAATCGCTTTATTAACTTCCATCATAATCTGCTTTGCATTATCAAAGTATGTCATACCAATTACCCTTCTAACCTTCTTTTTGTAAAATCAAGTACGTATCTTCCTTACTATAGCGTAATTTACAATTATTTTCAAGTTAAAATGTATAAGGAGGCTTTATTTGTTACAATATGTTAACCGATTAACACATTACTGTGAATTAATTAACCGTCTTCTATATCAGGTAATACTCTTATTCGTTCTGCTCTTCAATTGCTTGGAATCAAAAAAAGCTCCAGAAGTTTCCTTCTGGAGCATAAAATCTTTTAAATTATTTAGCAGCTTTTGCAGCATCAATAATTGACTGAATATATCCTGATGTGTCAACTAAAGTTGCACCGGATACAGCATCAAGAATTTCTTCTGAAGTCTTTCCGTTAATTGCAGCTTCTAACTCAGCAATTGTTTTGCCTTCTGCAAATGTCTGAACTGCTTCAAAGTTATTAACGATAGTTACAGTTGCACCGCCTTTTTCAGCCATCATTGCACTGTAATAAGCATCATTTACTCTTTTGGATGCAAGCTGTTGAGCTGCATCTGCAAAGTTAGCACCGAAATCGGAATCACTGTTAGGAACACCTGTAGTTCCTTCTTTAGGAAGTACCTGGAATTCGTCAATATAGGCAACAGCAATTTTATCTCCCTGTAAAACAACTGAAGTTACTGCGAATGATTTTGTTCCGTGTGCTGCGTATTCTACCTGACCGAATTTTAAATCAGATGAGCCTGAACCTGTGTTAGAACAAGCTGATAATGAGAATACAAGTACTAATGCTAATGCAAGACTTAAAACTTTTTTCATTTTTTGCTCCTCCCTTAGTGTACAATTCCATGTTAGGAGTATGTACTGTAAGTGTTAATTTATCAAACATGTTAATTATATAACAATATTACATAAACTGTCAAGCACAAGAAATTATGGTAATTGATAAAAAATATCAATTATGACATTTTGTCCAAAATATTGATATGAACAACTGTCATAATCTCGTATTTTTCTACCTCAAGTTTCAAACTGGCATTAGTAATGATCGTTAATATCTACTTAAAAAAGTGAATTGTTCCTTCATCGTTTAATTTTTTAATTATTGTTGCTGTAACCGGTAACAGAAATATTCCTACAACTCCCAAAAGTTGTGCTCCCACAAAAATACAAATCAACGTTACGACCGGATGGAGACCTATCTGCTGCCCTACAACTCTTGGTTCAAGTGTCTGTCTTACAACTGTTATAATAATATAAAGTATTAATATTCCAATACCCATACTGTTATTGCCAAAGATAAAGGCAATAATGCACCAGGGCAGCAATACCGCACCAGTACCCAGAATTGGAAGTATGTCTACAATAGCAACAATCAGTCCAATTAATAAGGCATTTGGAATCCTGAGTATAATAAATCCCAATGAAAGTTCGAAGAAAGTAATGAATATCAGCACGGCATATGCCCTGATAAATTTGCCCAGGGTTCCGATAACATTGTCTTTTACCAATAAAATCATATCACGTTTTTCTTTTGCAAACTGTTTTAATACAAATGATACAATTCTGTGATAGTCAATGGTAAAGAAAAAGGTGGATACAATGGTAAAAATCAAATTAATGAGCATTGTCGGTACCTGCCCTGCAAAACCGGTGATAATACCTAGCACTGCCTGGGATACTTTTGTCAAAAAAGCTAAGATGGACTGGTTTATACTATTAAAAATTTCCTCCAAATATCCTTCAAGCTCCGGAAAACGGTTTAATATATCATTTGTAATTCCATTTAAAGCCGGCTCCAGAGATTCTTTATAAAAAGTAGGTATCTGCGGAAACAAAGTCTGCAAATAGCTGAATATTCTGGCTCCAGCCAATATAGCCAAAAACACAAGAACACCGTAAAAAACAAGAAGGATGAGTATAGAAACAAGAGGCCGCTTGATATGAAGCTTTGCAGATATCACATCAATAATTGGACGTAAAAATGCCGCAACAATTAAACCGATGACAAAGGGCATCAAAAGTGGCATAACATATTTTAAGCTGATAAATACAAGCCCCAATATCAATGCGATGTAAACAAATCGTATCAGAAATGCTTTTTGTTTTTCTATATTCATCCAAACTCCTATCTGTGTGCTTTAGTGCTATATACACTTGCACACCTTCAAATCAAGATGTTGAAAAAACATTCTTTGTTTTTTCAACTTAACTCCTATCTGTGTGCTTTGGTGCTATATGCACTTGCACACCTTCAAATCAAGATGTTGAAAAAACATTCTTTGTTTTTTCAACTTAACTCCTATCTGTGTGCCCTAGTGCTATATGCACTTGCACACCTTCAACCAGCTGTTACACCGTATCATTTTAATCCGGTTAAAAATTCTTCAAATTTCTTAATATTTATCCTTTTTCCTACCACAACCAATTTATCATCTACCATTAATACCTTATCCGGCGTTATATCTGTTGTTGTATTCCCTCCCTGTTCCAGGGCAATAATATTAATATTATATTTTTTACGCAGATTAGCTTGCAATACTGTCTGTCCTGAAATTTTATAAGTAAGTTTTAATTCAGCAATTGCTATATCTCCGGTTAATTCAATCGAATCAAGAATGCTTGTAGATATAAGACGATTCGCCAGACGAATGGCCATATCACTTTCCGGATAAATTACTTCTGCACCTATCTTTTCCAATACCCTGCCCTGTTCATAGCTGATAGCCTTAGCTATTACTCTTGGCACTCCCATACTAATTACATTAAGTGTCGTCAATATACTTACATCAATTTTTTCACCTATGCATACAATTACAGTCCCGCAATTCTGAATACCTGCATCTTCTAAGGTCTCTTTATCCAATGGGCCTACCACAAATGCATTGTCTGTCAGGTGTCTGATTTGCTTAACCTTACTTTCATTATTGTCTAAAACCAAAACTTCTTTACCTGCATCCGCCAGAGTTTTTGCCAGTGCAAAACCAAAGCGTCCAAGACCAATAATACCAAATTCTATGGTCGATTTATGTTGTAACATCTTAATCCTCCTTAACAAGCAGAGACCTTCTCCGCTTTTGCACTTACTCCCGTTGCATGCCACAACTGCTTACAGATGTAGTACTGCTATAAATCAGGGTATGAACTCATTTATTTTCTTTATAAATTATTAACCAATTGTAATTGCTTCCTCTGAATATGATACATTGGACATAGGTTTAAATGTCCAGATAGTGGCAATAGTCAGCGGACCAAGTCTACCGATAAACATTGTGATTATTAATATTATCTTACTTGCTTCTGAGAGTTCGGGAGTTATGCCTGTTGACAGACCTACCGTAGCAAATGCTGAAACCACCTCAAATAGTATTTGAATGAAGGTATAATCCGGTTCAATAATACTCATAAGAAGAGTATCAACACATACCACCACACCAGCTAATAAGGTAATAACAAATGCTTTCGTCACAACATCACTAGGTATTTTTCGTTTAAAGGCTGAACAATGCTTATTAGTTGCAATACTATAGGCACTTTTAAAAAGTGTGAATGCTGTTGTTGTCTTGATACCGCCGCCGGTAGATCCCGGGGAAGCACCGACAAACATTAATACTATTATAACAAATAAAGAGGCATTCGTAAATGTGCCCATAGCATGAGTTGTAAAACCTGCTGTTCTGGCTGATGTACTAAAGAAAAAAGCACCGAGCCACCCTATATCTTCGGTAAATTTTATCAGTATTGTACCTGCAATTAATAGTGTAATCGTCATTGTAAGTACGATTTTAGTATGCAGTGAAAACTTTTTAAAGCTTCTTTTCTGCATTACTTCTTTAATTACAAAAAAGCCCAGTCCACCGAAGATAATCAGACCGCAGGTGGTTAAATTAAGCAACACATTATCTGCATAAGGAATCAGATTCTGGAAATTCCCAAGAACATCAAATCCTGCATTATTAAAGGCGGAAACTGCATGAAATACGCTTATTCCCAGTGCTTCCATCGGCGGATAATCCTGCGAAAATACAACAAAGCTTAATAGCGCCCCTATTCCCTCAAAACACAACGTCATAATCAATATTGATTTCACTAATTTAACGATTCCCTTTAGTGAGTCTAAGTTAAGGGCTTCTTTTATTAACAGACGGTCTTTAAAGCTAACTTTTTTTCTTGTTATCAGGAAGAAACCCACACCTACAGAAGCAAAACCAAGCCCTCCTACCTGTATCAGAAGCGCCATAACAATTCTTCCAAATACATTAAATGAGTCCCCGATGTCAATGACAGCTAATCCGGTAACACAAACTGCGCTGGTGGCACTGAATAAAGCATCGATAAATGAAACGTCCACATTGGTATTTGCTGAAAAAGGCAAGGTTAGAATAATAGCTCCCAACAATATAACTAAAGCAAAACCAAGAACAATAAACCGCCCTGGACTCATTTTTTTAAATACAGACATTAACCTCACCAATCCTTTTATGAGTTTTTCATTATGATACTTTCAATGGTATTTGCTACATCTTCACAAGCATCAAAGCATTTTTCCAGGCGGCGGAATATTTCAGTCCACACCATCAATTCCACAGGTTCATTGGAAGTTTTATATAAGTTACGCACTCCATTGACATAAAGCGCATCCCCTTCTTCTTCCAATCGATTTATTTCTACAATTTCTGAATGAAGCTTTTTTGATTTTTTAAAGTTCTGGAATTCTACAAGTGCGGAATCCATGGATTTACAGCAATCTACAATTAGCTCCGTGAACTTAAGGATTTCGGGACGTATGTGTTTTACGTTGAAGATATCAATACAGATTAATACATCTTCTATTGCATCTGTTACATCATCTATTTTTTGAGAAAGGACGTTTATATCTTCTCTTTCAATGGGTGGTAAAAACTCTTTCATCAGACATTCTAACATTTCATGCTTTGCGATATCTGCTGAATGCTCAATATTGTGCATTTCGCGAATTTTTTCATCTATCTTTCTTATATCAAACTCATGTAAAGTTTTGTTTAAAATTTCTGCTGAATTTAGTGAAAACTTTGATAAATTTCTAAATGCCTCAAAGTAATTATACTCTTTTCTACTCTTCATATAAGCTCCAATCTGTGCATCCGGTGTTTCTTACACTTACTTGCACGGTAAAATTTTTTTAAACTTATCTCCTACTTTAAAATAACTTCATAAAAATATATGCCATTAAATATCCAACAACACCACACCCAGGAAAGGTAAGTATCCATGCTGCCGCCATTTCTTTCACAATTCCCCAATTTACGGATGAAAGTCTTTTTGATGCACCTACTCCCATGATTGCTGTGGTTTTTGTATGTGTAGTACTTACGGGCACACCGAATACGGAAGATATTAAAAGACTGATTGCAGCTGCCGTATCTGCTGCAAATCCCTGATATGTATCAAGTTTAACCATTCCCATTCCTACCGTCTTTATAATACGATAACCACCTATAGAGGTTCCCAGAGCCATGACTAAAGAACATACTACCATCAGCCATATCGGGATTCTAAAGTTTGTCACATCACTTTGTCCATTTGCAAGGAAGATTCCAAGCATGAAAACTCCCATGAATTTTTGTCCATCCTGTGCTCCGTGCATAAATGCCATGGCAGCTCCGCCGAATATTTGCGCTTTTTGAAAGAATGGTCTGGATTTACGTCTGTCGATATCTTTACATAACCCCTCAATAAGACGGACTGCTACGAAACCTATACCAAATCCCATTGCTGTGGAGATAACAAGCCCGTAGATAACCTTAATCCATTCTTGTCCGTTAATACCGGAAAAACCTTTTTGCAGTGCTATTGCTGCTCCTGACAAACCCGCAATCAAAGCATGACTTTCACTGGTGGGGATTCCAAATGCCCATGCAGCCGTTGCCCATATTACAATAGCAAAAAGTGCCGCGCATAATGCTACCAATGAATTTCTGGAATCACCGCCAAAATCTACCATGTTATAAATGGTCTGAGCAACTGTGGCATTGACATATGTCATAACCAGTACTCCAAGAAAATTAAATATGGCTGCCATAATAATTGCTTTTTTCGGGTCCATCGAGCGTGTAGAAACACAGGTAGCAATCGCATTAGGTGCGTCTGTCCAACCATTCACCAGGATTACTCCCAAGGTTAGAATCACCGTTATCAATAATGCAGGATTGCTTGTTGCCTGCTGCAAAAAATCACCTAAAGAAATTGTCATAATTTCCTCCCAAATATTTTTCTAAATGTTTAAACATATTAATGCATTATGAATCTTAACACGAAATTTACATGAATTCAATAATCTCAAAATTTCTTAACGTTTTCTTAACCTGATAAAATTTCACACAATAGTCTAATACGCCTCTAGGTTTTATTTACTTAATGTATTATAATATAGAAAAAGCAAATGCTTAAAGTATATACTTTTACCTATTAAAACCAGAGGAAAGGAACCCTATGAAGAGGTCTTCTAAAATTATTGCCCTAATGGATTTGTTTAAAACTACATGTATTCTTACAGCAGCAACCATTATAGCCTTTTTCTTCAAAAACGCTACGGGCACTTATTATAATGTATCTATTATTTATGTCTTGGCAGTGGTTCTTATATCCAAAAACACCACCGGTTATATCTGGGGTATTATTTCTTCTGTTGCTGGTGTTTTAGGAGTAAACTATTACTTTACCCTGCCGTATTTTAATTTTGATTTTACGAAAAACGGTTACCCAATTACTTTTCTCGGAATGTTACTAATTTCTGTTATAACCAGTACTACAACCGTTCATTTAAAGGAGCATGCCATAAAGGCTGATGAACGAGAGAAGAGAAACCGTAAATTAAATGAGATTAACAACAAATTACTGTCCGTAAACGGTCTTAGCAGTATTGTAGAGCTGGCTCTTGCTTATATCTCTGACTTTGCAAGGGCTTCCTCTGTTTTTTATCCCGATTCTCCGCAGCTTGCCGACAGCGGTACCTATCATTGCCTTAGCAATACACATGTTAAATTGTTTAAATCCAGCCATGAGGTCTTTATCGCCCACTGGGTATTTCAAAATAATACAGCTGCAGGTGTGCAGACAGAAAATCCACAGAATTCCAGCTGTACTTACCTTCCCCTTACCTCTCATGATACTATCTGGGGTGTTATAGGTATTTATAATCCTGAAGGAAATCCACTATCAGAGGAAGCCCTTACCGCACTTAGGCTTATCATATCTCAGGCGGCTATTGCTCTGGAAAGGCAGCATCTATCCAATAACCAGCAGCTAATAAAATTAGAAACGGAAAAGGAAAAAATGCGTGCTAACTTATTACGTGCAATATCCCATGACCTTCGTACGCCTCTTACCGGTATGATTGGCATAAGTGAAACCTTACTTAAAAATATGAACAAACTTCCGCCGGAAGAACAAAAACGCTTTCTTCAATATATTTATGAAGATTCTAACTGGCTTTTACACATGGTAGAAAATCTCCTTACGATAACTCGAATTAAAGAGGGTGTATCCTCTGTTAATAAATCTCTGGAAATATTAGAAGAAGTTATAACCGAGGCTGTAAGACGGCTTCGTAAACGCTATCCAAAAGCTCTCATTCAGGTGTCCATACCGGAAGAGATTGTTATGGTACCAATGGACCCTACCTTAATCGGACAGGTTATAATCAATCTTGTTGAAAATTCAATTAAATACTCAGGCACTAAAGACCCTGTTAGGGTAATAGCTGAGCTTATAGAAGATACTATCTGTATCCGGGTAAGAGATAACGGAATCGGATTATTACCGTCAAATTTGGATTCAATATTTGACGGATATTCCCCCTCAGAAAATAAAAGCAGTGATACAAAAAAAGGATTTGGTATCGGGCTATCTATTTGTAAAACTATTATACTTGCCCATAATGGGACTATATATGCTGAGAACAATGAAGGTGGTGGTGCTGTCTTTATATTTACCCTACCCCTTGAAAGAAATAAGGTTGAATAAAAGATATTCACCCCCTTGATTTGTACGCGACCAAAGGTCGCAGATGGGAGCTAATCATGAGTAAAAATACCGTATTAATTATTGAGGATGAACCAAACATTTGTAACTTTATTTCCGCTGCCCTAACTGCGAGTGACTATAAGACTATTACCTGCCAGACAGGTAAAGAATCCTTGGCTCTTATTCCCTCCCACTGTCCGGATGTGGTCCTATTAGATCTCGGCCTTCCGGATATGGATGGTATTGAGGTGGTGAAAAAGGTTAGAAGCTGGTCCGGCGTTCCCATTATAGTTGTTTCTGCAAGAGATGATGAAAAGTCTAAGGTACTGGCATTGGATGCAGGTGCGGATGATTATATTACCAAACCCTTTGGCACCTCAGAATTAAAAGCCCGAATCCGTACAGCACTTCGCCACAGCCTGCGGTCAGAGACCGGCAAGGCTTTACCTTTAACCATATTTAAAAATAAAGAGTTACACATTGACTTTAACAAACATCAGGTTGTAGTTAGGGGTGAAGAAGTCCATCTTACCCAGATAGAATATAAACTGGTAACTCTCTTATCTCAAAATGCAGGAAAAGTGTTAACGTATGATTATATGATCTCCAAAATCTGGGGCCCTTATGCTTTAAAGGATAACCAGATTTTGCGTGTAAATATGGCGAATATCCGGAGAAAATTAGAACTTAATCCCGTAGAACCTGAATATATATTAACAGAAATCGGTGTCGGCTACCGTATGTCAGAGGATGAAGTATAAAATTAAGGGACTGTTGTATACTTAGAAGAATTGCTTGATGAAGCTCCATGATTTTCCCTGAACCTAATGTGAAGGGAAGTCATGGAGCTTCTTTTATGTTGTCTGACGAAATTGTAAAAGCTCACTGTAAAGTTTAGTAAAATCACACCTCACGATGTGAAGTCCTCTCCAGAACCGTACGTGCGGCTTTCCCGCATACGGCTCTTCATAATAACATTTACAGCTATTCGCTACGCATAGAGATTATAATATC
>Ga0160506_100255_pt1 | contig 12302 bp, 6 predicted proteins | sample DID2874_E49MG_FD_108204 | JGI IMG/M metagenome (GOLD analysis project Ga0160506, IMG submission 108204) | Enriched chicken feces microbial communities from UW Madison campus, WI, USA - DID2874_E49 MG | ecosystem: Host-associated > Birds > Digestive system > Large intestine > Fecal | place: USA... | reverse complement strand
CAATACGTTCCAGACCCACGCCAAAAGCAAAACCCGTATACTCCTCTGGATCAATTCCACTCATTCGCAGTACATTAGGATGAACCATTCCACACCCAAGAATTTCAATCCATCCTGTACCTTTACAAAATCTGCAGCCTTCTCCGCCGCATTTAAAACAGGTTACATCCACTTCCGCACTTGGTTCTGTGAATGGGAAGTGATGAGGTCTGAATTTTACTTTTGCATCTTCACCAAATAATTGTTTTGCAAATTCTGCAAGAGTGCCTTTTAAATCAGCAAAAGTTATATTCTTATCAATAACAAGACCTTCTATCTGATGGAAGCTTGGTGAGTGGGTAGCATCCACTTCATCGGAACGGAATACTCTTCCTGGTGCAATCATACGGATTGGCAGATTTCCCTGCTCCATAACCCTTACCTGTACCGGTGAAGTCTGAGTTCTAAGCACGATGTTCTCATTGATATAAAAGGTATCCTGCTCATCCTTAGCCGGATGATTCGCAGGTATATTTAAGGCTTCAAAATTGTAGTAGTCATATTCTACTTCGGGACCTTCCACTACTTCATATCCCATACCTACGAAGATTCGTTCCACTTCTTCTAAAGCAATGGTGTTTGGATGGCGGTGTCCAACTATTGTTTTTTTTGCCGGTAAGGTAACATCTATTGTTTCCTTACGAATTTGTTCTTCCCTAAGCTTTTTCGCAAAAAGCTCCTTCATTTCCTCTAGTTTATCTTCCAGTGTGGTTCTGGCTTCATTCACTAACTGTCCTACTGCCGGTCTGTCGTCCGGCGCTACATCCTTCATAGATTTCAAAATCTCAGTAAGTGCTCCTTTTTTTCCCAAAAACTGCACTCTGATATCATTTAAGCTTTCTAACTCCTGTGAAGCTTTTATTTTATCAAGCGCTTCGTCCACGATTGCTTTTAATTTTTCCTTCATGGAATTCTCCTTTCTTTTTGTCACAATACTTTAGTTATTTGCAGGAACCATGCCTTAAAGCATAAAAAAACCGTCCCTGCAAAAATACAGGGACGGAGTAAATATCATAAGATAATACAGTCACTTTTCTTAAAAGTACTGTCAATTCCGCGGTACCACCCTAATTCTTATACAAATCCTACATTCAAGATTCACATAAGCACTTAAAGTCATGCGTAACGTGCAAGATACGGCATCTCCTACTTTATGGTTCAAAGATGCGGCTCCAGTGGGAATATCAATAATTATCTGAACTTAAGGAAGCTTTCAGCCGGTGACTCCCTCTCTCTGACAGGAAATAATTATCTGTATGCTGGACATAGACATTCACAGCAAAACACTTTCATAGCCTTTAATTATTTTCATATGTATTTACATTGTAGCATACTATTATCTGTTGTCAAGACAAAGTTATTAATTTTAAAGTCTAATATTTACAACGTAAACCGTTTGATTTCACCCTCTAATTGCGAAGCTAGTTCTGCTAAATCACCGGATGCCTGTGCAATCATTTCTATGGAAGCCAACTGCTCTTCACTAGAAGCTGATATTTCCTCTGAACTTGCAGCCGATTCCTCTGCAACCGCTGCCATGTCCTGGGTTTGAGCAGCTATGCCCTTAGAATCTTTGTCAATGGTGCTTAAAAGACCTGCTGAGTATTCCGCTTGTTCTGCTATGTTCTCAACAGATTTCTTTATCTGTTCAAATACAACTCTGGTAGTATCCAGAGCCTTTTCCTGTTCAGAGACAATGTCTTTCACTCGGTCAATCTTTTCAGAAGCTGTCTTGTTTTTTATAACGGTATTGTTAATAATACCTGAAATCTCCTGTACTGCTCCGGAAGATTGTTCCGCTAGTTTTCTGATTTCTTCTGCAACTACAGAAAATCCTTTTCCTGCTTCTCCGGCTCTTGCCGCCTCTATGGCTGCATTCAGAGCCAGTAAATTCGTTTGAGATGCTATTTCATTAATTAACTGAGTAATGTTGTTTACTTGTAACATATATTCTGTTAATTCCTGTATAGAATCATATACTTCACCAGTTACCACAACATTTTCCTTCATCTTACCACTGGTTACATCTACGGCCTTCTGTCCCTTTTCCACAATTTTTAAGGAATATTGTGATTTCTCAGAATTCGTGAGCGTTGCTTTGTTTACTTCATCTATGCTCTTTGAGACCGCTGCCATTGTTCCACTGGTATTTGCTACCATTTCTGCCTGAATTCCATTTCCTTCTGCAATTTCATTGATTGCTGTTACTACCTGATGAACGGTTTTAGAATTTTCTTCAGTAGAAGTTGAAAGCTCTTCTGCACTTACGGAAAGACTATTCGCTATGCCGGATAATGTTTTTATAGTACTTCGAAGTGCTTCTTGCATCTTTAAAACTGCCCCTGTCATCATACCGATTTCCCCTTTATATTTCTTAAGGGAATCTAATGTGTTGTCGTTTCTTAAATCTAATTCAGAAGTATTATTAATTGCACCCGCTAAAAGTCTGATTGGCTTAGTAATGCTGTAGGCAATGGCTAGTCCTAATGAAAACCCTATGACTGCAACTGCTGCTAATACGATAAACAGAATGCTAGAGGACTCTCTGGCATCATTTTCACTATCGATAAATGTATCAGAGGACTGAGTAACATTATAATTTGCCAACCCTCTAATATCATTTTGCATGTCTTCAAAAACAGTTTCGCCCTTAGACTTAAATAGATTCAGTGCTTCGGTAACATCGCCTGCCTGTATGTACTTTACAATATCCTCTGATACTGTTGTCCAGTCCATGTATTTTCCCATGACTCTGCTGTAAAGATCCTTCTCTAAGTCATCAAGCTCTGATTTCCCGTATTCCTCTAGATTTGCAGTAATGGTTTTATCTTTTACTGAGATATCTTCCAATGTTTCCTTTTGATACTGTGCCTCTGTAGAGGTCATTAATTTTAGCACATTTGCAAAATTAACTCTGGTATAATTTCTTACGTCACTAAGCATTTGTACCGCAACAAGGTTGTCTTCATAAAGTGTTTCCATTGCCTTATTGGATCTCTGATTATAGAATACTCCTACGAATCCAATACAGAGTATGCCAACCATTAAAGTAACAATAAGGATTGCAAGTTTGGTTCTGATTTTTAGTTTACTTAAGATATTCATAAATTTCTCTCCTTTGTCTCATGATTGAATTTCAATACTTAGCATTCAATAGGATTTCTTGTAAACAAAAAACTGCAACACATAATATGCCACAGTCTAAAACCTCCCACAATTTTATTTACCTGGCCCTTTCAGTTCTTATATTTACACGTTGGACCTATAGTCGTTTATAAGTATCGTAATTGGCGTAACATTAATTCGACAGAATATTACACTGAAACAGTATCACAATTTTATGTCTCCGTCAACATAGATTTTCTGTGACTTTTTTCCTTTTATTTAGTCTGTAGAGTGCTTAATCATGCCTATAGCGGATGTAACCTTTTCATATGCGGCTTAAGAGAGTAAAAACCTTGTAATTGTATACATATCTACCATATCATGGTATACTATAAGTGTTGAATAAAGATTGAATTATAATAATAAGTAAAACCCTGCTTGGGACTAAGCAGGGCGTTTGTAGCATATAATAAAAATAAAAGAGGTAATTTATGAATTTGATTTTATCCCTTTATAAAATAATACAAGCTTTTAACCGGAAAGTGCGGGATGACAATGTAACTGCTTTCTCTGCTCATGCGGCTTTTTTTGTCATTATCTCTTTCTTTCCGTTTTTTATGCTGCTGCTAACCTTAGTACAGTACCTTCCCATAACAGAAAGTACACTGCTCACCACCCTGACACAAATATTTCCTGCCAGTATTAATTCCCTAATTATAGGTATTGTGAAAGAAATATATGACAAAGCTTCCGGTACTATTATTTCTGTTACTGCAATTTCAGCATTATGGTCAGCTTCCAAAGGTGTACTGTCTATTATAAAGGGGCTGAATGCCGTTTATGGAATCAAAGAGAGCAGAAACTACTTCAGACTCCGTTTTTTATCGTCTCTATATACTTTTGTATTCGCCGTTATGCTGATTATTACCATAATAATCTTAGTATTCGGTAACCAGCTATATATCTGGATTGAAAGCAAAATACCAATTTTAAGCGATTTAGCACTTGTAATTATTAGTATCCGTACTATCGCAGGACTTCTAATCCTAACCGTGTTTTTCGTGATGCTTTATACTATTATACCTAACCGCCACACCAGAGCACTAAAAGAACTTCCCGGTGCTCTGCTTTGTGCTGCCGGATGGATGGGTTTTTCTTACCTGTATTCCTTCTACATTGACAACATGAGTAACTATTCTAATACTTATGGAAGCCTAACCGCTATTGTTCTTTTTATGTTGTGGTTTTATTTTATTATGTATATTCTCTTTATCGGCGGTGAAATCAATGTGGTTCTATCCTCCGGTGACCTGGTTTATTACTTAAAATATTTACTCCGTCACCGTAAGGATTATAAAAGACGCCAGATACGTACCACTGCTATTAATCAGGATTCCGAGGAAACTACGGCTAGTAAATAAGGCTGATGTCTACTCCGGTATAATAATGTTTTAAGATTTCTTCATAGCTTTTACCGGAATCCGCCATTGCCTTTACTCCATTCTGGCTCATACCAACTCCATGTCCGTAACCTCCGCCTTGAAATTCAATACTGCTTTTCTTCTTATCCATTACAAAATATGCACTTGGCAGCATGGACAATCCGGAAGCTGTGCTATCATCCTGTCGAACTACATCGTCCCAAAGAGGTGCAAGAAGGGTTCTGATATTATACTCTGTCTGGACTTTAATGGTGCATTCACTGCCGATTACTATTATTTCAGAGAGAATACCGCTCTCTTCTCTTTTTCCTACCTTTATGTCCACAACATTACCAATGGTAGTTACCGGTCTGCTTTCATACTGAGGTTTAGAATCTACACTTCCACTCGTTAAGGTTTGAATTAATACCGGATTTGCCTGATACCTTGACGCTAAACTTTTATCTATGGATTTTTTTAAGTCTTCTTTCGAAATAGTAACCGCCCAGCGATACCAGGCAAATTCGCTGTCATAGGTTTTTATTTTTTCATTTTTTAAAAAGCTGCGAAAAGCCTTATCTGTGGACAAGTCCATATCCTTTGAGGTGTTATTCGTAACCGCCAGCGTTTCATTGTCAGAAGCTTCCCCTGACTCCTGGTCTTTTACGCTGTATACTGTCTGTAACTTTCCTGTCAGATAATTTATATTCCCATTTCCACCCCAAACTTCTTTTATAGAAGCTGTGTGACCGTAGGAGGTAGAAAAATAATAAGCCGTAATTACCTGATTATCATAGCGCATTACTTTTCCAAAGGTATCTTTAACTGCCAGTATACTGTCCTCATTCTCTGGTATATTGTTATAAACCTGATAGCTCACACTGTCATCCACATGTGCACCGTACCGACTGTAACTGTTGGCCAGCAGTTGGTTATAGGCATAACTTCTGGCACAAATTGCCTGTACTTTTAAGGGCTCCAAGCCATAGTAAGTTGGCATCTCACTTGGAATGACTGCATACAGGTATTCTTCAAGTGACAATTCATTAATGAGCGTCAGTCCTTCTTCTTCCAGAGCAATCTCAAGCACCCCACGGTAGGCTGGTGTATTGTCTGATCTGGTTACGGACAATACCTTGAATTTTGCATTTTCTGAGCTGCTTTCAATTCGCAGCCGCCCTTCCTTTAATAGTTTATTCGTTGGTTTGATGGTAATTTTTTCTCCTGCCTTATAGCTTTTGGTTGTATCACCGGCCGTAATAGTAAAAGGCTTATCGGAAGTGAATTGCACCTTTTCATGAAACAGACTTTTAAAGTTATCTGTTTTAATTAAAACCCGGATATTTTCAGCTGTTATCGGCTCTTTGATTAAAGCCGCCACAATTTTTCCATCAGCTACTACAAAGTCCGTAGCCTTGTAACCTACCAGTATTCCATTGGTTACTTCCATGGATAAATCACCATATACTTTGTAGATTCTATAATAGTCGTCCAAATTCACCTTACCGTAACCCTCTATTTCAATATACTTTTCATTTGCTACAAGTACCTTTCCTCCGATGGTATCCGGTTTCAGACTAACCTTGACAATCCTCTTATCCTGAATCACAATATCTGCAACTACTTCTTCAATGTTCTGGGACAGCTTATATTTTGTTTCAAAATCTCTTGCCAATCCATTTAAAAAAACAGATACGGTACTGTCAGAACCTTTGGTTATAAAGACATTATGAAGGGTGGTTGCCTCATTAAGCACTTCTTTTATGTACAAGATTTCATTCCCTTTTATGAAGACTTCCAACTTGTTATCTACGTAGGATTTTATATCCTCTGAATCCTTATTATGACCATATAGATTTTCGTAACTATAGCTTCCCTGATCCGTTATCAGCACAGGAAGCGTTTCTTCTTTTTTGGCCTCTTCCGCTCCTAATACATATATTTCTTTTAGCTCTACAGTCTTTTCGTTCTCTGGCAAGGCTTCCATTATGCTTTCATATAAATCCATAAATTCTTCCAAAAGCATTATCTTATTCTCGGGCTCTGCTGAAAAATCAAAGGATAATTTACTCTTAACTGCTTCTTCATCAAATTTATATTTATCAGCAAGAAGGTCTAATCCCTTTTTCCCCTGTAAAAAGGTTAGATATTCTTCTCCTTTTTCAAACTTTAATTCCCCTTGGTTTATTCCCAGATATTTTAGTAAACCTTCCGCTTCTTCTACCGTTAGCATGGTATCTTCCCGGTAGACATAGTCATCACTTTTCCCCTTCCCATCTCCATTTATCTGCTTGTATATATTTCCTATGAATATAAGGAATAGTATAATAATACAAATTCCCATCAGCCATAATTTTTTCTTCATAAAGATACCTCTTTGTAACACACCTGTCTTTCATATGTTACCGCCATTAAACGCCTCTTCAGGTCATTCTGTTCTGGCACCCTTTCACGCTTACTTTTATGTCCGCAAACAAACTTTTTCCTTTATACAGAAGCTGCCAGTTTTTACAGCTCTGCTATAATGCTTGTATTACATTATATACAGGCATAAAAAGATTATGTCAACAAAATATAGTGTATTTTTTACTAATTGGTACTAAAGTTGCATAAATAAAAACCAATCATTAGACCTTTATAATAGAATACAAAAAAGCTCTATGGCTTTCCTGCATCGTTCTTTCATGCTTAACCGGAAAGCCATAGAGCTTTATCCATTTTCTATTCTTACAGTTCCGTTATTGCCCCTGGGGGTTGTATTCTTTTATCTTTGCCGCCAGTTCATTAATTGTCCTTGCGTCTGTTAAAAAGTATTCAATGCCGTCAGAATTCACTCTATAAAAGCTATCATCATAAGGCTTATACTCTATTACCAAAGGTTCCGCCCTGGTAGTAAGCTCATAAGTTATTCTCATAATAGGCTCCTCAGCTGCATTGTCATCTACATCGGTATTTGGAATTTCCCGATCGGTTACAGGTGCTATTAAAGTCTGGTATAATTCTTTAAAGCTAGTTTCATCTGCTTCTTTACCGTTATAATAATATTTTAATACCTCTGTTTCCGTACCGTCTATTGTTTCCTTTGACTTTTCTATGGACAACGCATAGTCCTTACCACCGGTATGAACGGTAACCTGTTTTACAGCTTCTATATTAATTAAGTTAATATAATGATAGCTATTACTATAGGAATCGATTTCCAATAATTTTGCTACGGTATCTGAACTAATGGTATGAACTGCATTAGAAGCTTTTGATTTTGCATAATAATTCCCTGCTTCGTCCTGATTCCCAATAAGCAGCTCATAACTATAATACACCTTTTTTGTCTCTTCTTCTGTAGATTCTACAGTAACCTCTTCATAATAATTTAAGGAAATTGTACCATAGGGCTTATCAAGACCATATTTGCTTAAATCTTCTCCCTTATAGTCCACACAGGCAAGGAAAGAAAGTCCGGTATAATTACCAAATAACGTAGTAAGAGCATCTGCGTCTGCCGGTATTTCAGTATCATAAGGTTTTACCATTGTCCAATTTGTAAACCCAGATAAATCCGAAGATTTTTCAGAGTCATAGACTACTTCAAATGGCTGCTTATCCTTACTCTCCACTGCCAGATGGGTTATATTCTCCGCTGTTATAGAAGGTATGGTTTCTACCGCTGTCATCTGGGTTAGGCTGTAATCAAAATAATTATAAAAGCCCGCTGTAACAATATAGATTTCATCCCCTTCATTTATTCTGGCATAATAACCTCCCGCTACAGGTGCCTTAGCACCAAGGGATACCTTTGTAGCTTCCTTATCTTTTGTAGTTACGGTTATCTGTATAGAAGGATTGTTAAGACCATAAGCTGTCAGGTCACCCGTTTCTTCTGTTATTGTTCTGCTGGAGGTAATATTGGTCAGAGCATTTTTCATATTCTCTGCATTGGTCTGACTCACCGGAAAAGAATCGTCTTCTGTATACTTCCAATTTCCGTCTTCCCCTTTCTCTATAGTCATCTCACCGGAGCTATTCTTAAAATATATAGTATCAATCGCATCTGCCTCGATAGTAACAATGGAAGCCACTGTCTCATCAGCTAACTCTGCCGCTGACTGCTCCTTCTTCTTATTATATTGCACCAGCCAGGTATAAGCACCCACCAGAAGAACCATTCCTATTAGCAGCAAAAGCAGGGTTTTCCTTTTCTTCTTCCCTCCTGCCATTATTTTTTCCTCCTTCTGATACAGATAAAGCCTCCAAAACCTAATACAAGAGCAGGAAGGACTATTACCACCAGTACAGCCCAAAAGTTAACCTGTGCTGCATTTATTGTTAAATACTCCTGGGTAAGACTTCTGGTGCGTACCGCCAAGGTTTCCTCCTGGTCAGATAGATAATTCACTGAATTTAGAAATAAATCCAAATTTCCTATGGAGGAATACGTCACCATACTTTCATCAATTAATAGAGGCGAACCGTACACGACAAGCTTAGTTTCTGCCTCACCATAGGTTTCTGTAACAACTACCCCCAGTTGGAAAGGTCCATCAATATCAGCTTCTTCTTTTTCTACCGTATCTGATTGTACATCCACTTTGGAATATGCAGCATCAGACGTTACAAGCAAAGGCTCTGCAGTTATGGTGCTTCTAGCCGTATTTAAAATCTGAATACCACTTGCTAATGGCACAACAACAGCATTCTGAGCATTTTTTAAGGAAGAAGTTATGTCATGGGTCTCCATACTAGGCACCAGATTATTGATGTATTGCCCCATGTAGTATCCCTGACTTCCCTCTAAAACAACTCCCTCCACCAGTCCAATTCCATAATACGCAAGTAAACTATTAAAATTAGTCAGACCATAATCACCATAATTAGCAAAAATCATGGCATCTCCCCCTGCCTCCAGATAACTTTTAATCATGGAAGTCTCTTCTGTCGAAAAATCAGACTGAGGAGCATTAATTAACAGAATAGAGCAATCCTCAGGTATGGTTTCGGCTGTTAAAGTAGCCAGCGATTTGGTGGTTACATTAATTTTAGCCAGTGAAGAAGCTAGGGTGTTACTGATAGGTGTTTCACCGTGTCCTTCCACTGTATACATAATAGGTAAATCTTCGGTGGTCACATATTGAATTGCTGAGGTAATCTGACCCTCCACATCAATCCCTGTAACATAGGACTGATAGGAATTGTAATCAATCTCTGACACCAACATATCACTGCTGCTTACAAACTTGGCTCTGCCGTTACTTTCATTTACAACAATAACACTGTTTTCCGTTATTTCATCCTCCACATACTGTTTTGCAAAATTGGGATACAATACCGGATCTTTATACTCCAACTTGATGTGACTTGACAGAGAGGGGTATTTATCAATAATTTCTGTATATGTACTGTCTTCTCCGCCTGTCTGTGCCATGTAATAAATGGTTACATCATCTTTTATTTTAGATACATAATCCTTTGTTACGTCTGTTAAGGTATACATTCCTTCACCGCTGACATCAATCTTAAACCCTAATTCAGTTACAATAATATTTACTACAAGTACCATAACAATCACGATTGCAGATACCGCCGTAGCATAGGCTCCTCCCTTAAATTTTTTCGAGCGGAAGGACGCTTTTATGCCGCTTATCATATTCTTCGGGCTATTCTTTTTATTCTTCTCTGCTTCTGCATTTATCTCATCTGGTTGCTGTAAAGACTGCCCTTCGATAATCTTATTTTTATCTTTTCTGTTATCTTCGTTTTGCTGATTATTCATTTTCTCATCCCCCTCCCTTAGCTCCATCTACGTTTCTTAATTGCCTGAACGGTAAGAAACATAAATAAAAACATAACACTGACATAGTAAATTACTGAGGACAAATTCAGGATACCCTGAGTAAAGTTATCAAATCTGGCAATGACAGAGAACCAGTTAAATACTCTGGATACCAAACCGTCAAATATTGCAGGTTTTATAATATAAGTCAGTGTAAGTGCTATTTCAGCAAATAGTACACTACCTACTGTTACGGTAAAATTATGCATCATGGAATGAAGCACCCAGCCAAGGAGCAGTACAAGAACAGCAAAAATCAACCAGGCAGAGCGGTTATCTGTAGGCAGATAATTCACCAAACCATCCATTAAGGCTGTAACCAGAATAACCACAAAGGACACCACGGCTGCCACTACCTGACTTTCTGTTAAAGCAGATATAAATAAACCTATAGCGATATACGCTCCCCCAAGGAGGGTAAACCCAAGTATAGCGGCATAAGCTGCTTTTAAAGGTACCGCTCCAAATTGAAGTAAGATAAGGGGATACATACTGATAATTCCCATAGCCACCAAAAATACAGTAGCCACTGCAAAGAATTTACCGGCGATGATTCTTCCAACAGGCAAGGGCGCGGTAAATAACAGCTGGTCTGTCTTTTGTTTGTTTTCTTCCGCCATAAGCCGCATAGTTAAAATAGGAATTAGTAAAATAAATATAAAGGATACACTGGATAATACATATTCAAAGTTAGCGTATAAACTAAACATGTTATAAACAACAAAATAAATTCCTACAATCACCAGGAAAAATGCAATAAATACATATCCCATCATAGAAGTAAAATAGGATTTCAGCTCTTTTTTATAAATCGCCAGCATCTTGTACTTCCTCCCTTTGCTCCATTTCCTGTTCGACAGGTGTTTTTACAGTTTCTGTTTCTTCTTTTTGCTCTATATCTTCTTGTTCTATATCCTTTCGCCTTTTCTTAAAAACGGATTTTTTTTCAGGTTTTGCTTCCGGTTTTGTTTTGGTAACTTCAAGGAAGATATCTTCCAGGGACATACTGGTGGATTTCATATCCATAATAGGGCATCTAGCATCACTTAAAGTATAAAATACTTCTTCCCTGATATCCCTATCTTCTGCAGAATAAGCCGTAAGTTTGACAAAGCCGTCTGCTTCCGAACTGTCAAAATCTATCTTTGTAATGTCTTCTATATTCTCTAATGCTTTCTGTATACTGACTTTTTCACCTTTTACTTTTAGATGTAATCCATTGGAGCCGCCAATGTGCTTTGATAAATTATCGGGAGTGTCACTTACAAGGAGTCTTCCTTTATTGATAATCATTACCCTGTCACAGATGGCACTGATTTCTGATAAGATGTGAGAGCTTAGAATTATGGTATGCTTTTTACTTAGTTCTTTGATTAAATCCCTGATTTCAATAATTTGCATGGGATCAAGACCTACGGTTGGCTCATCGAGTATTAACACATCCGGAAACCCCACAATGGCCTGTGCTAATCCCACCCTTTGCTTGTAACCTTTTGAGAGTTGTTTTATCAGACGTTCTGATACATCTGTTATCTTTGTCATTCCCATGATTTTGTTTATCATTGTTGTCTTTTCTGATTTTTTTACTTGTTTAATATCTGCAACAAAATACAGATATTCTCTAACCGTCATATCCTGATAGAGTGGTGGTAATTCCGGCAAATAGCCAATACATTTTTTTGCCTCCTCCGGCTCTTCAAAAATGTCGTGCCCGTCAATTAGCACAGTTCCGTCAGTAGCAGATATGTAGCCTGTAAGAATGTTCATGGTTGTTGATTTTCCTGCTCCATTCGGCCCCAAAAAACCAAGAATCTGACCCTTATCCACAGTAAAGCTTAAATCCTCCACTGCCAGATGCTCCCCATACTTTTTCGTTAGATTTTTAACTTCTATCAATCGTTTCTCCTCCT
>Ga0160506_100252_pt1 | contig 12424 bp, 15 predicted proteins | sample DID2874_E49MG_FD_108204 | JGI IMG/M metagenome (GOLD analysis project Ga0160506, IMG submission 108204) | Enriched chicken feces microbial communities from UW Madison campus, WI, USA - DID2874_E49 MG | ecosystem: Host-associated > Birds > Digestive system > Large intestine > Fecal | place: USA... | reverse complement strand
TTCCTATTGAACTTAGAAGGAACTTAGGAATAGAAGAAGGCGAGAGAGCACCGTTAGAGATTTTCGTGGATGAAGAAAGAATCGTATTGAAAAAGCATGAGCCAGAAAAGGCTTGCGAAAAGGCGCACCGTATTGAACTGGTTAACGGTAAATTTACTTGCAAGTACTGCGGCAAGGTGTTTGAGGAGGCGAATTAAGCATGGAAAAAGTAATGGTTTCTGTACCAATGGAAGAATTTAGGGAAGGAATATCCGCCATGACAAGAGTGGAAGCATTAAAAGCAATTGTAATTGGAAGTGAATACAGTGTCTCGAGAAAGATTATTGCAGATATCTTAGGTTTTAAACTTCCGGAGAAAGACGAGGAGTAGGATGGATATTGAAGGTTATGAAGGCATTGGCCAAGAAGCGGGTACCTTTGTAAAAAAGGAAAATGCTTATTCTTACGCACTGGAAAGAAGTACAAAGGGAACCATGGAAGATATGGAAGCTTTTAAAGACATGTTGGTGGAATGGTTTTATTCAGGGAATTGGATAAGAGTAGAATAGGAGGACTATTGTGGAAAACGGATTAAATATTTATGAATCCTCTGTTAAGCTGCCAGAGGCAGGAAAGAGAACGACAACTGAAATGGTAACAACTAGACAGGCACAGGAAGTACAGGCAGCTATGGTTATAGCAAAGAAGTTTCCTAGGGATGAAGTAGAGAGTTATAACCGGATTTTAAGGGCTTGCCAGCGAAAGAGTCTGGCAGAGCAGTCCATGTATGAATATCCAAGGGGCGGTACGAAAGTGACCGGACCGTCTATCCGGCTAGCAGAGGCTATGGCTCAGAACTGGGGGAATCTAGACTTTGGAATCATCGAGCTGGAACAGAAGAACGGTGAGAGTCAAGTGATGGCATATGCATGGGATTTAGAAACCAATACGAGACAAACAAAAATTTTCAGTGTCCCTCATATTCGAGGTACTAAGAAAGGGAATGTCCCATTAACTGATCCGAGAGATATTTACGAGTTGGTAGCGAATCAAGGGGCAAGGAGAGTAAGAGCGTGTATCCTTGGAGTTATTCCAGGCGATGTACAAGATGCAGCAATTGAACAGTGCAGTAGAACACTGATTGAAGGGGAGAAAAAGCCGATTGTAGACCTTGTAAGGGATATGGCATCTATATTTCAGCAAGAGTATGGCGTTCCTCTTGATGCCATCGAAAGCTATATCGGGTGCAAGTCAGAAGCATTTAGTATGAATGACCTAATTCGTTTAAAAAAGGTATACAAGTCCCTGAAAGACGGCATGGCCAAAAGGGAAGATTTCTTTCAGTTAAAACCAGTAGTAGATAGCTCCGAAGTAGGAAGTCCGTTTCAGGAAAAGGATCAGAAGAAAGGTAAAGGGGATTTAAAGGATGAAGCGCATGAAACTGACGGCGGACAATTATCATTCCCAGGAGCAGAACAATAGATACTTTTCTGTATCACAGTATAAGGACTTTTCTAAGTGTGAAGCTATGGCTCTTGCAAAGCTAAAAGGAGATTACAAGCAGCAAATGACAAAGCCTCTTTTGGTTGGCTCCTTTGTAGATTCTTACTTTGAAGGAACTCTTCCGGAGCTCATGAGGGAAACACCGGAGCTTTTCACAAGGAAGAAGGAACTTAGAAGTGAATTTAAGAAAGCAAATGAGATTATTGGCAGGGTAAAGACAGATCCGCTTTTTATGCAATTTATGAGCGGAGAAAAGCAAAAAATCCTTGCCTTTGAGATGTTCGGTGTTCCTTGGAAAATAAAGATGGACAGTTACTTACAGGGTGTATGTATTACAGATTTAAAAGTAGTGGCCAACTTCAAGAGTTTGCCTCTTTGGAGATACGACCTGCAGGGGGCTGTGTACCAAGCGGGAGTGGAGACTGTAATAGGTGAAAATCTTCCCTTCTATCTGGCAGTGGCAACCAAAGAAAGAGTTACAGATTTGGATATCTTTCAGATTCCTCAATCCACACTGGATATGGCCATGAAAGAAATACAACAAAGTATTGACCACTATAGCAATGTAAAAGCAGGGATTGTACCACCGGAATACTGCGGACACTGTGATTATTGTAAATCCATAAAGAAAGCAACCATTAGAAACTACAATGAATTATTAATGGAAGGATAGAAAATGAAGCTTGTAAAAATATTAAGTGATAGCATTCAGATTCGGACGAATCAGTCAGAGTTTAAAGATATTCGTATCAATGACCTGTTGTCGGTATCTGATGGTAATGTCAATCTGGTTACGATGGTTACCGGTTTGACGGATACTGATACAGAAGAGCGAATTGGAGAAGAGGATTTTCTTGGGGACATAACTGGAATAAAAACAATTGAGTGTTCCATCATTGGAAGTCTTAAGGATAGACGTTTTATTAAGGCAATCGATGAATATCCGACAACGAGTGTACAGATAAAGAAAATTGAAGAACACGAGTTTTCAGATATGCTTGCAACTCATATATCGGAATGCTTTCTTATCGGAAAATACGCAGCGTACAACTGTCTGGCATGGGTAAACGGTAATAAGTTCTTTCAACGTCATGCTTGCATTGTCGGAAATACTGGTTCCGGTAAATCAGAAACAGTGGCGAAGATTCTCGAAGAGTCAGCCAAGCTTCCAGGGGCAAATATCGTAGTATTTGATATTCATGGAGAGTACAGTGAATTGTCTTATACATCCCATATCAAAATAGGCGGCAACATACCCTTCCCTATCTGGATGTTTGGATTTAACGATATTGTGACCAACATCTTGAGAATACGGGAAGAATCAGCTACAAACGTTATGACAGCACTAAGGAAATGCTATTATACGGTTTGCCCGGACGGGAAGGAAAATAAGCCAGTATATTTTAATTATAAATTTCTGATTGAGAAGATGGAGCATTTGGACACAGAAGAGGTATGGACAGGAGAACTATACAAAACGGGTGAAAAGGCCGGCTCACCTAAAAATGTAAAAGGGGAGTATTACGGCAAGCTGACTAGCACCATTAATATCTTAAAAGATAGGATGTCAGACAGCCGGTATAGCTTCTTATTTGATGATAGACCACAAAGTTATTTGTATTCCATGATTGATTCAATCCTTGGCAACAGTAAGCCGGTAAAAAATATTGACCTTTCCGGAGTACCGCATGATGTAGCCCTCCCGATTATTGGAGTTATTACCAGGTTGATTTTTGATATTCAGAGATTGCAAGACATAAATAATATACGGCCTGTAACCATCGTGTGCGACGAGGCTCATGTGTACATACCGGATAACTTTCAGTTATCGGCAAGCCAGCGACGAATGGTGGAAATCTTTGAGGACATAGCAAAGGAGGGTCGTAAGTTTGGTATTACACTGATACCGGCTACACAGAGGCCGTCAGAACTTAATAAGACCATTGTTGCTCAGTGCGCTAATTTCATTGTTTCTAAGCTGAATAATGAAAATGATAAAAGTATGATCAAGGGAATGCTGCCGGATGGAGATGATAAGATAATTGATTCGGTTACCATGTTTAACCCTGGCGAGATACTAATTATCGGCGATGCAGTACCTATTCCACTGAAAATAAAAGTGGAACTAGCAAAGGAACGTCCTTTATCAAGGACAATTAATTTCTGGGATGTTTGGAATCAGGATACTGATTGTGACATTTCAGGTTTAGTTAATAAATATTTAGTGTAACTAGCAAATCATTTTTATTTTAATGAAAGAAAGGATTAAACAACTATGGGAAAAATCAATCTAGAAGAATTCGAAAATGGTGCATTATCAGAAAAGATTAACCAAGCTTTCCAGGAGGTAACGCAGAACGTTCAAAATCCAAATACCAAAGCAACTGCGAAAAGAAAAATCACCTGCACGTTCACCTTTAGCCCAAGTGAGCAGAGAGACTTAGTAGCAGCCAACGTTGATGTAAAAACGTCACTTGCTCCATCGCTTGGCATAGCAACAGCATTTATTATGGGTAAGGACATCATGACAAATGAGGTGGACTACAGAGAGTATAGCAAGCAGATTAAGGGGCAGATGAACATCCAGGAAGTAAAGCAAGCTGCAGAACAAGCATATACGTTCCAAGGCTCAAGTGGTCAGAGTAAAGGATATGACCCATCCACTGGCGAAATCTATGATGTGGATGAAGAAGAAACAATTGATACCGGTAGTAATGTTGTAGACCTTCGGTCTGCAAGATAATTATAAATTCAAGGAGGAAAAAGAAATGTATAACGAAAGTTCAAAAGAAGCATTACAGTATTTGGTGAATTTAGGGGAAGAAAATGCAAAGCCGGAGGTTATTAACATTAACGGCAGAACCTACTGCACGAAGAATTTAACCAGGTATGATAAAGAGGACTTTGCAGAGCCATTAAAAGCAGCTTCCCTGACCGCCCTTGTGGATTACATAAAGAATCAGATGCACGAGCTTACTGCTAGCATGATTATCCATGTGGTAAGCCCAGAGAAAGTGAAGCTAATATCTTCCCTTACCAAAGAAAAGAACAGAGAGTGCTTATTTGAAGTTACAACGAATCCCCTTGGATTTAAGTTTGATACTTATTATGACCAGGAAGACTTTATCATTAATATGCAGGCAGGCTTTCAGAGGACGGATGATTTAAGCATTTTGTTACAGGTTGCCGGCAATGTTGAGAACAATGCTACTGCCAGTTATGGAGATGATGGTGTGTCTCAGAAGACAACCATTAAGAAAGGAATTGCTTCCAAAGTGGATGTTGTAGTTCCTAATCCAGTTATCTTAGCACCATATCGCACCTTCTTAGAAGTAACGCAGCCATTAAGTGAGTTTATCTTCCGAATCAGTGAAAGCAGGGACGGTGCCCCTATCTTCAAGCTTGTAGGAGCTGATGGCGGTATGTGGAAATATGACGCTGTAAATGCAATTAAAAACTACCTGCAGTTAGAGCTTCAAGAAATTGATGATATAACTATCATCGGATAAAAACTGTTACCTTCCATTTTGTAAACATATCACAGTGTAAAATGGCGTAACTATACCTCCTGCTATCCGGATGCGTTCTGGATGGCAGGGAAAGGAAAAAAGATGAAAAATAGCAGGGCAAAGGGTGCCAGGGGTGAAAGAGAACTTTCTAATCTTTTAAAAGACCATGGTTATAATACAAGAAGAGGACAGCAGTATTGTGGAGCCAATGGGGATGCAGATGTAATTTGACTTCCAGGAATACATATTGAATGTAAGCGAGTAGAAAAACTTAATTTATATACAGCTATGGAACAAGCTATGAAAGATAAAAAAGAGAACGAGAAGCCAGCAGTTTTCCACAGGAAGGATAGATCCAGTTGGTTAGTTACTATGACTTTTGAAGATTGGATAGAACAGTATAAAGACGCTCATAAAGCATAAGTAAGATTTAGGAAGATAGGTGGCTTATATGGGGAGACCTCCCAAGCAAGGGCTAGACTACTTTCCGAAAGATGTTGATTATTACGATGATTTTAAAATTATGGATTTGCTAAATGAATATGGTCCATTAGGACAAACCATTTATGACATTGTAGTATCCATGATATATCATGAAGGCTATTACCTGGAAGCGCCTCCTGAAAAATTAGTAAGTAAGATAATACGAATTATAGGGAACAGGTGGATTAAAGATAAAGACCTTGTGTTACAAGTTATTCATTATTGCGCGGATATAGGGCTTCTCCATAATGCCCTCTTGTTGCAAAATGTTATAACCTCTGTAGGAATTCAGCGCCGCTATCAATTAGTGACTGTTAGGAACAAGGTTCATAAAGAAAAATACTGGTTGATTGATGAGAATGGTCAACCGTTATTAAATGCACCTAAAAATAGGGTTTCTGTTGCAGAAACTCATGTAAATGTTACAGAAACTGTGGTAAATGATGCGAGTAATCAACAAAAGGAAAGTAAAGAAAAGAATATTAATATATATATGTCTATCGTAGACTACCTTAATGAAAAATGTGGTACTAAGTATCAGAACAGTGCAATAGAGACAACACAACTCATCCTTGAGAAGATAAGCAGAGGATTTGTTTATGAAGATTTTGTTAAGGTGATAGATATAAAGGCTGCTGAATGGTTAGGTACCGATATGCAGAAGTTTTTAAGGCCATCTACTTTATTTGGAAAGAACTTTGAGGGTTACCTGAATCAGAAGCCAGCAGTTGCCAAAGAGAAAACGCAGGTTAAAAAGACGGGAAATAAGGTTAATAATAAATTCAATCAATTTCCACAAAGAGAATATACCAAGGATGATTATTCCACAATGGAAGAAAAGTTGCTAAAAAGAGGTAATGTTACTACATAGCTAAATAATTTATATATAAGCAGTAAACAAGAATTATTCATAGAATAGGTGGTGTTTTATGGAGGAAGTTGTTGACAGGAGTTCATTGTGGGAAGGATATGAAATTTATTCAAATGAACAAATAAAAAGCATTATAAGAAATAATATCAATCAAATGTGTAATAACTGGATATCTATAGGCTTTGCTTTGAAACAAGCCAGGGATAAGGAATTCTACAAAGAAGATGGATACAGCAGCATACAGGATTATGCTTTTGATGAATTTGGCATTAAAAAGCAAAGAGCTTCAAAGCTTATTAAGATAATAGAAACTCTTTCTGTGAATGGTAATTCTCCGGTGTTGGAGGACAGATGGAAAGAATTTAGCATAGCGAAATTAGAAGAGATAATTTATCTGGAAGAGGAAGAACGGGACTCTGTACAACTTACTATGACAAAAGTACAGATTAGAGATATTGGAAAGAAGAGTGATGATGAAGTTTCGCCGGCGAAACTCGAACCAGAGGAGCCATTACCTTTATCACCTGTTGGGAAAACAAGCCTTACTGAGCAGGATACTATTGATTTTACCAGGGGTGTTGACAGCCTGGCAAAAGAGTATGAAGCAAAAGGTAGTTGTCCTCAGGGCATAGGCGGCTGTATGCGGAACGGTGAAGAAGGAGAAGCCGGTAAAAAGATTTGTTTGAAATGCTGGAAGGAATGGTTATCAAGGGAGAAACTCCTTGTAGAAGCTAAAGCACGTAAAGAGCAGGAGTTACAGGAAATTCAGGAAGAGAAGCAACTAGATATCCCTAATCCCTATGAGGTTGAACCAGTCAAAACAGTGGCTATTACCGAAGAGGGATTTCTTCTTGGGTGGTACCGGCAGATATATGATGATGAAAAGGAACTGGTATTGGCTCATAAATCAGAAGAACTAAGACAATCTATGATTAAGCAACATGGAAAGCGGTATGAAGGTGGAAACAGTTCTATGCCTGCTGGAGGTTTGTTTAGCTGCTATCCTGATAAGATTGTGTTTAAACAGTATGGAAACTATAATCAGCAATTGCAGTTAAAATGGGGAAGTGTTGTATCAAAACTGATAAAACTGATTGATGAGGGAAGAATTCAGCTGATTAATCCAGAAAACCAAATCCCTGTGAACAATACTCCTGAAATTATTGAAAACCAGCCCGAAGCCATGAGCGATATGGACGAAGAAGTTACTTGCGACAACTGCGGTGACCTTAATAACTGGAGGCCTGACATAGGCGTTGTTAAACCAGTAGATTCTACAGTTGAACAGGAACCGGAGATTGTAGAAGCAGATGTTATCCAGACAGAAACGGATCCAGAGAAATACAGCATAGCAGATATACAAGCAGAGATTAGAGAACATACCAACAATCTGGATGTCTTGCGCAAGGAGAATACAATAGCTCCCATCCGGTATAAAAGTAAAATGCGACTGGATGCGGCTAGTGCATTACTAGACAAGCTTAAGGAACCGAGCGAAGATGTAGAGCCAGGGAACGATGACATTGAACAGCATAATGATGAACTCATGGTAAAGAAAATGGTCAGACATGCAACGGAATGGTTTGATAAAGAGGACTATGGCAGTGCTGATTTTTATCTCTTCCAGGCCCGAAAGGAGTTGGCTGAACATTATGATTATGAGAAAGTCTTTTATTCGGATTATTATAATGACAACCGGCATCCGCAACAGCCTCTTCCAGTTCTGAAAAATAATGACCAGCGTAAGGATTTTATTGATAACTATACTTCCTGGCCAGTATGGATTGACCTTCCGCATACGGGAGAGAAGTACTACCGGTACGACTTATCTGGCAAGGTAGCTATTGTGGTAAAGGTTAGCCGAAAACATGCCTGGAAGACTTATAAAGAAACCAAGGACTATGAATACGGTGCAGAGCAGTATTATCTCGTGGGTATAAAATCAGAGTGGAGTCAGAAGGGTGCTAAGTTTGTGGAGGATGATTCTAGAACTTTCTATGAGTGCAACTCCAATAAGTCAGCACTGGTGGAATACCTTAAGGAATTTCAGAAGGGAGTAAAGTAATGCAATTAGTTTATACAGTTGAGATAAATGGTGATTTTACAAGCCTGGATAGCTTTTTTGAATTATTGGAAGCTATTGTGGAAGAAGAGTTTGAGTGTGGTGTGATAAGAAGCAAGCTTGAAACACCTGACGAAGAAATATCTAAAGGTAATTGGGAGGACGACTAATGGCCAAGATAACCAAGGAACAAAGATTGCATCTTGATGGTAGGGCATTTGCATTTAGGATTGTCAAGAGCGGAGGCATAGAAGCGCTGGAGAAAGAGATAGCTCGTAGAGGCATTGAAGACATGCCGCTTAATGTAAGCCAGCGAGAGCTTACCCAGTTGGCCAGAATTAGAGCAAAAGAAGAATTGATAGTAGTAGCCACTGCTTTGGCTGAAACAGTGACTCAGGACATGAAGCTGCCGCCAAGTGTGGCAATGGATTTCCTTAAAAAATTTAACCAGAAGGTTGATGTGTTCCGGTACGATGTGGATGCTCTAAGAAAAGCACAGGACAAGTTGGATAGCATGTATGCACTAAATGAAATGGTGAAAAAATTTAACGAGGAGGAATAGGTTATGGTGAGAGAAGAGGTATTAACTAAATCAAGAGAGCTGGTAAATCAGATTTATGAAAAGATGAATGTAATTGAATCCTGTGATACGTTGGCGAAGAAGGTTAAGGATCTGGACGTATGCTTCAATGATACAGACAACAAGGTTATAGCTTTGAATGAGGTATTAAATCAAGTTCAGCTTACTGGAATCAGAGAGAGCATTATTAGCAAAATTTATGACAACGCTGCCGAAGCACAATCTTTCCTGGAACGATTGGACAGACTGAACCGTAAGCCGGCGATTATTGATCCGGAGTTTGAACTGGCTGTAGAGGGTATGGAAGCGCAACCTAAACCGATCATAGAAGTGGTTCCTGTGATTCCTGCTTTGAAGAGTTCTAAACCCAAAATGACAGTAGAAGAAGTCTCAAGGATGTATAAGGACGAGGGCAAGACAGTGACAGAAATTGCTTTACATTTCGGAGTAACAAAATCAATGGCAAGTAATTTCATAACCAGGAATCACCTAACTAGGACAAGCTCCAAAAAGGACAAAGGGTTTCGCGATGCTGCTGTCGAGCAACGCAGGAAGGAGCGTCCCTGATAGAGTAATTCAAAGACAGCATAGGTATGACTTACAGACAGCCCTTACACCCCAGGAGCAAAGAGCCTGGGGGATAGGAGACCAGACATACTGCGCAGTATGTGGAAGTCCGATTATCTTTGGGATACATAAAACCAGGTCTGCTTACACATACAAGAGGATAAAAGGTGGTAAGACATTCTATTACTGTAAATACAGTTGCATGAGGGCAGTTGAGTAGTTTTATGGATTGTAAGGCAACAGATCCCGGCCAGGATATACAAAGAGGTTTTTATAGTTTTGTTATTTTTTGGACATACCTAGGTTTTGAGTCACGCACCCAAATTCACTTATTAATATATTTTCTAATTGTATTTTCCTGGCAGGTTTTGAGGATTGGTTATTTAACATAGCATGCGTCCATATAAGTTTGTTATCAACAAGATACATCCAAGATTAATATATGCAAAGCCAGATAAGGTGTGATAAATAATAAAAAAAATAATAAGGAGTTTTTAACATAGCTGCATGATAGTAACAGAAAAGAAAGCAGGGTACGTTCTTAAGAATATTGCATTGTTATTTAGTAACTAAACTTAGTATTGAGTGATATGGATTTTATATAAAAAGTAATCATATATTTAAACAAAATCATTAACAGAGGTTTCTATGGTAATACATGTAGTACAGCAGGGGGAAACAATACAGTCGATAGCTGATTATTATGGCATAACAAGAGCAAAGTTAATACAAGATAATGGGTTGGAGAGTACATATAGTTTAGTAGTAGGTCAAGCACTTGTTATAGCGATTCCAGATGTTGTTTATACAGTTCAAGAAGGGGATAGTCTAACTAGTATAGCAGAATCATTTAATGTCTCTACCATGCAATTACTTATGAATAATCCATTGCTTTCGGATAGAGAATATATCTACCCTGGAGAAACGATTGTTATAAGTTATAATAAAAAAGGAAATATAACTTTGCATGGAAATACCAATCCCAATATTAATAAAAGTGTACTAAGAAAAACTCTACCATATCTTACATACCTATCAATTGTAAATTATACAGCAACAAGAGAAGGAGAGATAATCTCTTATTCAGACGATACTCAGATTATTGAAATTACAAAATTATACGGAGTAGTTCCTCTTTTATTATTAACTACTTTAACTGTTACAGGTAAGGCAAACATTACAATTGAATATGATTTATTATTAAACCCAGATTTCCAAAACAGCTATATACAGAATCTCTTAAACATTCTAAGAATAAAAGGTTATAAAGGAGTCAATATTTCTTTTCAATATATTAATGTAAGCAATATTCAGTATTACAATTCATTTTTTACACTTATTACCGAACGCTTGAGCAGCGAGGGATACTTAGTATTTGTAACAATTGATCCTAATCTTAGTAATATTGGAGAAAAAGTTAGTTTTGAAAGAGTAGATTATACCATATTAGATCGATTATCACAGAGCATTATTTTTATGAATTATCAATGGGCGACAAATGTAAACCCACCAGCTCCAATAAGTTCAATTAATTATTTGGATATATTTTTGAATTACGTAAATTCCTTAATACCTCCGGATAAAATTATTATAGGAATTCCAACTATTGGTTACGATTGGGAACTGCCTTTTTTACCTGGCTTATCTAGTGTTAATGTTCTATCCTACGATGGAGCTATTAATTTAGCCAGTACATATCGTGCAACGATAGAATTTGATACATTATCCCAAACACCATTTTTTGAGTATGCTAGTGAAAATACACAACATATTGTCTGGTTTATAGACACAAGAAGTATAAATGCACTATTAGACTTAGTAGTTAAATATAGTCTTCAAGGCTCAGGGATTTGGAATATAACAATTTATAACCCACAACTATGGTTAGTCATTAATTCGCAATTTAATATTGTAAAATTTCAAGTGGATTAAATAAAAGACTGATTATTAATCAATATGCTTACATACATATCTGCATAGTAATAATCAGTATGGAAATTTAGGACAAGCACATTTAGGAATAGCCAGATAGAGAAAATACAATAAGAACAGGGGGTGTTGTTGATAGAATGGGATAAAGCTTTTGTTTTGAGAAGACTAGACCTTTTGAAGGTAAAGAAGTGTAGCGAGTGTGAGCATGTGAACGATAAAGGATACTGCAGTTTCTTCATGCTGTATGCATACCTACGGAACGGCTGCAGTCAAGACAGAGACATCCTGGCTGAGAAGATACAGGTAGTACTTGACCGGGAGCACAAGCGGATATCAGGGAGGTAGTATGAAATGCGATGTTGTAAATACTGTAATTACATAAAAAATATTGGTAGATCAGAAGCTCAGGGAAGAAATTTCTATGGCAGGAAACATTACTATTGCAACCATCCAGATAGGGATAAGGTACACGATTTTGTTGGGTATGGTGATAATTCATTTGCGAGTGAGCTTACCTTAAAAACAAGTCCTAGATGGTGTCCGATGAAAAAAGGGGTGAGAGATTGAATCAACAGACAGCAGATGAATTAATTGAGAGAGCAGTAAAAAAGGCTATAAAGGATTATAGCAAAGAGCAGAAATCAGAGCGTAAGCGGAAAGCGTTACATAACACTAAGCTTCTTCTTAAGAACTACAGAAAGATTCAATTAAGTATTGATGAGGCTGTATCTGAGATGAGGCAGCTAGAACAGGAATACGTTGCCTTGAATGATGCTGACGAATTATACATTGAAAGCATAAGACGAAGCAAATTGAAAAGTCTGATAGTCATAGCTCATATTGATAAAGCTTTGGCATTGGTTCAGGAAGAGTATAATAGCAAGGGAGTGCCAGAGAAGTACGAAGCTTTTGTAAGTTGTTTCTTTGACGGTATGACC
>Ga0160506_100250_pt1 | contig 12515 bp, 14 predicted proteins | sample DID2874_E49MG_FD_108204 | JGI IMG/M metagenome (GOLD analysis project Ga0160506, IMG submission 108204) | Enriched chicken feces microbial communities from UW Madison campus, WI, USA - DID2874_E49 MG | ecosystem: Host-associated > Birds > Digestive system > Large intestine > Fecal | place: USA... | reverse complement strand
TTTTAATGTCTCCATTGATTACATATTTAGCGGTGCTGATACCATTGCACAATATGAGGCCTTAAAGGAAACTTCCTCTTATAACAATGGAAGTTCTTCCCTTAACAAGGACGAGGGAAAAGTAATTCAATATTACAGACGTTTAAGCGAGGAGCATAAGGATTATATTAAAGGTCAGATGGTTCATCTGCTAATGCAGGAAAATTCACAGAAAAAAGAACTTCCGGGGTTTGAAGGCTCAAAACCGAATCCGAGCTAAATTAACAGGGCTTAGTTTATGGATTGGTAGTTTGTATATCTTGCTTTTATTTTTCTGTATTAAGTTTCATCCTATTCAGCCTAATTCACGCTCTGATATTCAATAGGCTGATGCTCCCCTTACTTAACATTCTCAGATTTTTAATAAGGCATAGGGAATCCTATTAAATAGGTGAGGGGAGTTTTTTATACCCCTATGCCTTATTAAAAATGATACGAAGGTTTTAGCCACCCGGCAGTCACTCAAGTGACTACGACATTATTATATCCAATAATTTGTAATTTGTCAAATGTTTTTGGATATATTTTCAAAAATAATACAGTTTTTTAACTAATTACCATAAAATACGCAAGATGAGGAGTGATATTTTGGATATTGGCAAAAAAATTAGATCTTTAAGACAACAAAATGGATTATCCCAGGTAAGTCTGGCTGATATTATTGGTGTCAGTAAGTCTACCATGTCTAATTATGAACGAAATTTTAGTACACCTGATCCCGAAGTACTTTTAAAGCTGGCAGATTATTTTAATGTCTCCATTGATTTTCTTTTCAGTCATCAGGACTTTGGATTTAAGGGCGAATTAACAAAAGAATCTGTTACTTATGCTAATAACGCTTTTAATAAAGATGAAAGTAATGCTTTATCTTATTACAACCGCTTAAGCGATGAGAATAAAGATTACATAAAGGGACTAATGATACAACTTTACCGCAGGGAGAACAACATACAAAGTGATTTCCCAAAACTAAAAATAAAAGAGGGAAAGACTTCCCCCTAAATATATACTGTATTATATTCAGACGGCAGACCTGTCCGAAAAAGCTATCTTAGACAAAAGTATACTGGTTTCTGCCGTTCTCTTTCGATTTATATAAACCGTCATCGACTCTCTTAAATACTTCATTAACACAATCACTTGCTTTCACTAAGGTGACTCCCATACTAATGGTTACTCTATGCTTCCCCGGAAGTTCAATTTCTAACAGCTTCTGATTAAATAATTCTACCGTACGTATAACTTCTTCCTGTTTGCCATAATATATAATGGCAAATTCATCTCCTCCCCACCTGGAAAAAAAATCTCTTTCCGACAATATGCTAATAAATTTTTCTGCAACACTGCACAAAACATTATCTCCGGCATTATGTCCATGGTTATCATTAATCTCTTTAAATAAATCTATATCAAATAAAATTATGTATATTTCTTTTTCAAGCTGCTCCTTACTGTGAATGATTTCCCGAAGCCTAATATCAAATGCTCTGCGGTTATAGATATCAGTAAGTGTATCTTTATTAGCCAAACTTTCCAGCTTCTTATTCGCTTCCTGTAATCTTCGGCTATATAAATTCAGCTTATGCTGCTCTTCTATATAAGTATTGGCAAATTGTCTTAATAACAGATAGCCTGCTGTTAAGGTTAGAGGGAGTTGTATCAGTCTGTCACGGAACATCAATTCCTCACTGTAGGTCTTTAGAAGAGACGGAAACATATACTCTATGTAAAACAGAACAGCTACCGTCAGGCCTAGAATGAATAAAAGTAATGCCCTTGCTTTTTTTTCAAACAAAAACGTAATGCCTATCATAATTAAAAACAAATAGGCAGTTGAATTTGTATTGCCCTTTCCCCCATTAAACCAGCCGCTGGGTAAAATAATGAGTATAATATTTAAGGTATAAAAAAGCTGCCAATGGCCGCTATGAAGTTTCACAGGCTTTTTCATAGTCAGAAAAGATAATATAAACAGATATATCCATTTAAAATTAGATATGGCCGGATATGAAGTTAGGATATTACCTACAACACAAAAAATAGAAACTAAAATTCCCGTTATATTAATCCATCGAAATATTTTGTTACGCAGTTCTGTAGTTTTATACATACAACCCCCATCTGAATTTCTTGGGTTTGCTATCTTTTTCCTTTGTCTTAAATAAAGATAATAGCAATCATAATTGTTATTATATTATGTTTTGGAAAAAATGACAATAACATATAGTTTGTTTTTACTCCTTAATATTTTTATATACAAAAGACTAAAATTATGGTATTTTAGTCATATAAAGAAGATTTATGCTTACACCTAAAATCGCAGAAATTTGGCAGAACAGGGGTTTGTGTGATGGAAAATTTAATAAAAGAAAGGAATGCCACATATATTAATTCTTTCACTCCTTTTATTTGTGGCAGTAACACCTCTGCATACAGAAGTGTTATCCAATGGATTTTAAAATGATACAGCTGCATATTAAGGTATTTGGTATGATTTTTACCATACTAATTTTAAACATCGTTTCTATGACCTTTGTTGAGACAGATACCACTATTACTACTGTTAGAAAATCCTCAAGACCTAAGACCCAAAATTCTTTTACCTACCCAGACCATATAATTCAACCTACTATAATCCCGGAAGATGAAAATACAACTGTTTTTGTCATGAATTCCTTTCACAGTTCTTTACGGAGTATTAAGTTACTTATAAAGAATGTTGATTTCTTATTACCTGCAGTTTTTTACCTGCAGTTTTCTCCAGTACTCTTTTTTCTTCATAGCATAAAAAGAAATCAAAAAATCTCACTGTTATCCTTACCAAGAGGTGGACATGCTCCTCCTTTCTGATTTTCTTAAAAGTTGTGAGTTCACTTATTTTAATTGTGGCAGTAATGCAGACAGACCTGCGATATGTAATGTAATGTGGTTAGGTTGAAAAAAATAAGAAACTTTTTCAACATCCTTATTTTTACGTGTGCAAACGCAGATAGCGCTAGTAATATTAACACTAGAGCCACAGATGGGAGTTAAATATGAAAAGTAAAAAACCAGTATTTTTTATTGTGCTTTTTATCGCCTTATTAATGGCATACACCGCTATTTTTGGTGTATCTTTAACAATTGGTTCCACAAAAATAAAGATACCGGGTGCTCCCGATATCCGTTTTGGAATCGATATACGAGGAGGCGTTGATGCAGCTTTCCAACCGGTAGGTCTTGACCGAATTCCTACCAGCAAGGAGTTAGAAGCTGCCCGTTCTATTATTGAAACCCGACTTGATCAGCAAAATATACTAGACCGTGATGTTACAATTGATAAAGACAACGGCTATATTATAGTAAGATTTCCCTGGAAGGCAGAAGAAACCGATTTTAATCCTGCTGATGCTATGGCAGAGCTTGGGGAAACCGCTCTGCTTACCTTCTGCGATGAAAACGGTAACGTTCTGCTGGAAGGGTCCCATGTCAGCAACAGTTCTCCTGAATTTGACAGCAGCAGAAATCAATATGTTGTAAGCCTTACCTTTGACGAAAAAGGCACCCAGCTTTTTAGTAAAGCCACCAAAGATTTAACCGGAAAATTAATTAATATTTATATGGATAAGACTCTCATTCAGTCCGCAAGAGTAACCGAACATATTCCAAGTGGTAAAGCAGAAATAAGTGGTATGGGAAGTTATGAACAAGCAAAAGCTGTTTCAGACAAAATTAATTCAGGTGCCCTGCCTTTCTCTATGATTACTAAAAACCACTCCACCATCAGCCCCACTCTAGGCTCGGGTGCTCTTGAAGTAATGATAAATGCAGGTATTATCGCCTTTTTTATAATCTGCGCATTACTAATTATTTATTATAGAGTTCCTGGCTTTGTTGCCAGTATTGCCCTGTTAATTCAGGTATCCGGACAGCTATTAGCTCTATCCGTCCCTCAGATGACTCTTACTCTGACAGGTATTGCAGGCGTTATCTTATCTATAGGCATGGGTGTGGATGCCAATGTTATTATATCGGAGCGTATCAGTGAAGAAATTAAAGCCGGAAAAACAGTGCGTTCAGCTATCTCTTCAGGTTTTAAGGATGCCTTCTCTTCCGTTTTTGATGGCAATATTACCGTATTAATTGTAGGTATTATATTGATGATGTTTGGTTCAGGATCCTTATTATCCTTTGCTTATTCGCTGTTGACCGGAATTTTCTTTAACTTTGTTGCAGGCGTTGCTGCTTCACGCCTAATGATTCGCTCCTTAAGTGATTATAGTGCTTTGCGTAAACCTTTTCTTTATACTTGCTTTTCCAGGAGGAGAACCCTATGAGCAATAATATAATTCATTTTTATAAAAAACGCATGATATTTTTTACAATTTCCTTAACCTTAATGTTAGTAGGTGTTATTTCAGTTTTTGTAAACGGTGTCCAGCTAGATATACAATTTAAGGGAGGTGCACTTTTAAAATACGCCTATACCGGTGAAATAGATGCAGACGCTGCTGCAGATGCTGCCTCTGCTTTACTTAATCGTCCTGTAACGACTCAGCTCACAACTGACTTAACCTCTGATGAAAATCGACTGATTATTAATATTTCAGGCAATTATGGTATGGAAGCAAAAGATCAAACTGCATTTGATGATGCTTTAAAAGAAAAATTTCCGGAAGCATCACTTACTTTAGCTGAATCTTCTATGGTTGAACCTTTTTTTGGACAGAAGTTTCTAACCAATGGTATTACCGCAATTGCTTTATCTGCTGTTTTGGTTATGGTCTATGTATGGATTCGTTTTAGCCGTATCGGAGGACTTTCCGCTGGTGTCATGGCTTTAGTTGCACTTTTACACGATATTTTAGTCGTGTTCTTTACCTGTGTCCTGTTTCAGATACCAATAGGAGACTCTTTTGTAGCAGTTACCTTAAGCATTATAGGCTATTCGGTTAACGATACTATCGTTATTTATGACCGTATTCGTGAAAATACTAAATTACATCCAAATGTCTCCATTGAAACAATTACTGATTTATCCATCTCTCAATCCATTACACGCTCAGTTAATACAAATGTGGCTGTTTTAATTAGTGTTGGATTAATTTATGTTTTAGCTTTTTACAACAGCATTGACTCTATCCAGAGTTTTGCACTGCCAATGGCCATCGGTGCAATCAGCGGCTGCTACTCAACCATTTGTATAGCAGGCCCTCTTTGGGTAATGTGGAATAAAAGAAAAGAAGAAGTAGCAATACAGTAATTACTAATATATTGATTGTCGTTATATAAAAGGGCTGTTACAAAATTTATTCTCAGCCTCCGGGCATAATCAGCCTCTGGAATAAAATTTGTAACAGCCCAAACTATAAATAATTTCACATTTACTTACGATACCCTGCTTTTTTGCTCTTGTACACTTTGTCATTATAGTATTCAATAATTACTTCATCAAATCGCTGCCCCATCTTTACAATTTCATCATCGTCCATAATCCCTCCATTATGGTTTATCATTTTGTGTAGGTTCAAACGAAGCTTCTCAATATGGAAATACTGTATATTAGAACTAGAATAACATATTTCTGGTACATCTTCCTGCAATTGTTTTCTGTCATTTTTGTGCGTTTTTATCATGTGTATCCTCCTTGCATATCTCCGTTATTTGTTTTATCGCAATTAACACTAACAGATTCATAGCAAAGCCTTCCTATAATTGATAATTTAAGGATAAAATTAATAATTATACAATATACATAAAAATTGCCAACCAACTTTTTGTTTCTACAAAAAAATAGAAAATGATTACCTTAAAACGAATACCTGTTAACCTATTATCCCTCCTACAATGAATAATAAGCTAGTATACCAAAGTAAATTATTCTTATCCCCTCCTATCGGAACAAGAAAATCTTTAGACCAATCTTATTCTCTCCTACAAGAATAATTTAATTCATACCTCCAATTCTTTGCTCCTCGAGCAAGTTCTTTATCTAATACTATATACTGCTTTTACAATCTTTTCAAGTCTTTTACACGATTACACTTAATTTCTAATAACCAAAATTAAAATTTATGCAAAAATCGTCTTACCTAAGTTGTCCTCTATTTTTACCTTTTGTTAAATAATCAGTTAAAATTACTTATCAACTGGTTACTTCATTATAACAATTATCTTCTTACAAACCTCTTACATTGATTGTCAAAAAAATCACCATTACCTGCAGTTTATATACTTTCTAAAAATCATCATATTTTCTCCTTCAAGCGGAATATTTAATTCATTTTCCAGAACATGTTGAAAGGATTGAAAATGTTTTATCAGTTTATTTTTATCTTTTTGATCGTAGTAAATTTTCATTATTTTGAGATTGGTACTTTCATTGAATCTATCTAGTTTCAAGCTTGTCTGCAAATGGCTTAAAGCTCTATCATATTGTTTTATTTTCATGTAATAATCAGCTGTTTCTTCTAACACCGTTACCATACCGGAAATATACTTTTGTTTATAGGGATAACACCATTCATAATTAAAATCTTCAAACAATTCGCCACTACATAGCTGGCTAACTATTTCATATTCCCCAATAGTTTGAGCATTTACCGGAAGATTTTTGACATAAAAATTATCAAAGCGCACCAAATCACAATCTACGTTCTCCAGCTGGCAGCAATATCCATCCTTACTGCCCTTTATTGATGTAATATTAATAAAACCGCCAAGCTTTTCAATCGTTTTACGCAATCGGAAAAGGGTTGTGTGAAAGTTACTGGAAACATGATTTTCATTATTCTCAGGCCATAAAGCTTCTCCGATTTTCCATTTTTCTATTTGTTGATTACGATTCAAAATAAAATAGGCTAAAAGTTCTGCTGACTTCTTGGAAGTCAATTTGATGTTAGTACCATTCTTTGATACTATTTCAAAGGCTCCAAAACATTTAATATAATTCTTCTCTTCTAAGTTCCTTTGCTGTATTCCTTTAAACTTTGCGAGACGTGATATTGTTTTGGTCAACTCGTCCTGCATAATCGGTTTCATAATAAAATTAATAGAATTGACTTTAAAAATGTCCAACGCATAATGCTTATGGGCAGTTACATAGACTATTTGCAAGTCTTCATCTATTTCTAATAACTTTCCTGCAAGTTCGATTCCATTCATCCCCGGCATTTCAATATCCAAGAAGACAACATCCGGTTTTAAGGTTAAGATTCCTACGTACGCTTCTGATGGCAGGGTATATTTACCAACTACCTGTATACCATCAATATTTTTTATTAATTTGTTCAATTGACATAGTGTAGGTTTTTCATCATCTACAATAACTATTTTTAGCATTCAACCACCCTTTTCATTGTTTGCCCGTTATTTAGAATAATTTTCCTTTCTTCCCTATATAACTTTACTGTATTTTCTTTAACTTAACAACTAAAATTTACACATTATTACATATTTCGCGTTTGATATTAACATTTTAGCATTTAGCTACAGACAATACAATAAAAACCAACAAATAATCTGTGGTTTTTTTTTGTATTTTGTGCCTTTTTTATGACTACTTATATACTTAATAAATTTAACTTTGTTAAATATACCAAACAAGTCTTTTTACTAGGCATTCTATAAATAATGGTTTTCGTTTTTTAGAATGAGCATAAGTAACTTGGTTTCAATTCTTTAGACAAATAATAAAAAAAGCTCCATGATTTTTTAAACTATACGTATTGAAAGAGATGTTCACAAACTATATTATGTCTTTCAACCGATGAGCGTAGAAAATTCATGGAGCTTTCTCTATTCAGGGTAAGCTAATCAGTATTTATTGCAATCCCACTTTTTTGTTTTAAATAAAAAATCAATCACAATCACGGGCACTTTCATTAGAGCTATTTTCTACATTTTTAGTGGAATTATTGGAATCTATCAAATTCTTCGAACTGCTTTTATGAGTGTTACTGGTCTTGTTTTTTGAGGACTCACCAGTATAAGCGTTAGTGCCTGATTTGTTTGAGTAATTATTACTGTTGTTATTTTCCATGATGACCTCCTAAGGTAAGGATTACTTGAGTGAGTTAATTACATAGCTATTATGCCTAAATGTTCAAAAAATATTCACCTTCACACCATTGACTATATTTGAATAGTAAAGATAACGCTTCACAATTAAATCAGTACAATTAAAATAGACAGTCTGGTTCCATATTTACAACCTGGCTGTCTATTCATCTTAAGACATATATAAAATTTTTAAAACATTTTTTTAACAGTATTACATTTGGGCATTAAATAAACTCTTTATCTTATAAATAACATCATCAGAATCCGCATTAATACTTGAAGCTTCATTAATCTCTGAAATTGTCTGCAAAGCTTCAATGTCAGCATTATATCCAATGGTATAAATTGGTATTCCAGATTCCTTTATAAGAGGTGATACATATTCTAAGGTGTTTCCTTCATTTGTGGCACCATCACTTAGTAAAAATAGCATAAGCTTTGCATTTGGACTATTCTTCTTTGCCTCTAGTAACATACTGATACCAACTGTTACGCCATCGTAAGAAGCCGTTCCCCCGACTGCCTGTAAATCCTCTACTGCACCTTGAAAATATGCCCGCTGATTTAAGTCAAATTTTGCAATAGGTACTTCTAGGGTTACATCAGAGCTATAACTTACTAATCCTACACTGTTATTATCATTAATATACTGAGCACCATTAATCAAACTTTTTTTCAATTGAAGAAGTGGATCACCATCCATACTTCCACTAGTATCAGCTACGAAAACAGCGATAATATCTTTGCCACCGTCTTTATTTTCTTTCCATAGTTTTTGTGCCTGAACAATGGCACTACCAGAGGTGTCATAAGAATCCCCTTTATAATCCTCCATCCCGTTAAAACCATACTCAGCTGCTAGCTTCTGCATTTTTGAACCTTTGCAGAACTTCACGAATTCATCCAGTGTTGCCTGCTTACTATCCGAAAGATTGCCGACAGAATAGAGCGGATTATCATGTCTTATCCCAAAAGGTATAAATTCATACTTCGATAATTCTTCATCATTTACATAGAGCTGATATTCATTAATCATACCTTCCAGCTTACCAGAAGAAGCACTGTCTCTCATCTGAATTGTGGTATATGCGACAAAAGGAATGTTATTCTGAAAAGAAGTAAAACCTGCCTTTGCCTTCTCGCTTAATAATTGATCCTGATCATAATAATTAAGTGTACTTAATAGAAAATTCAGTCCGGTGGAACTTGACAATGGATTAGTATAGCCCATTACAATTTCGTTATTAACAACTGCTTGAATTACAGCCTCTAAATCTGCCTTTCCATAAGTTGCTTCTAATTCACTTTTGGTTGCCTTACTCACTAAAATACCGGCCACATTTCCAACCATACGCTCAGCTTCAACAGTAACATTACCGCCCTGTGCTTTAATTAAATCTCCCCATAAACGAGAAGATGGTGTATATGCATCCGGAAGATGTTTTCCAGATATAATGTAGTCAGCACCCTGCCCTGAGGAAACATTTCGAATAGAAACTGATGCTGTTTTATTGCCTACCTTGAATTTCTGAGCATTGAATTCCTTAGCCGCTTCAATCAGCCAGCCATCTTTTCCTGAACCTGCTTTTTCAGGGCTTACAAAAATTTCAAGTACAATATCTCCGGTTCCTTCTACTGATAAAGGATATTTTTCTATGTCAGGAAGTTCATCATATAGACTTGCGGTATTAAGTTCTACAGATGCTTTTCTTGGCGTAGATTCCGTTATATTTATTTTATCCTTTAAATATGCAATCTTACCTGTAATATCCTTCTCTGAATACGAAGTGAATTCAGACGTTTCTTTTGTTTTGGGATTACCTGCTAAATTGACTAAAACAAGTACAATCACAAAGACGGCAACTATTCCAAAAATAAATTTTACAATTTTATTATTCCCCATGTTTATAGTTAACTTCCTTTCTTATTTGTATTTTTTCACCAAATCATCTATTTCATCATCTCTATCTGTACGCATACTTTCCATAGCGTTTATAATATCTGTCAGTTTGCTGATATCTTCTTCCTCTGCCACATCTCCCATACTGGATACCTGTGCAATAAGTTTTTCAAAATTTAATAATACTGTTTCATTTTTTTCAACATAGGCTTCTATATATGTCAAATTCTCACTAACGATACTAGGTTGTACCTTATCATCAAATATCTCTATACGGTTTATGATGCGGTCAACGTGAATTACTAGAGCATTTTCAATGGTATGTATAAGCTGAGACAAGGAATTGCCTCTATCCAGCTGTGCTTCATCCAACAACTTCACATATACTTCTTTTCTTCTTTTAAAGTTCTCAATCTGCCCACATACCCGTTGCATACTCTGATACAATCTTCTCATACTGTTGCTGTTACTGCTTTGCTTTCTAGGATATTCCTGCAGCCAGTTCAGATATTTGTCCAGTTCAGTTAAATTTTTTCTTTCAGTTATTTCATGCATGGTTACACCAAAAATCCGGTTATAGAGCAGTGCAATTGCTCCCGAAATAACAAAAAAGATGATGGTTATAAAAACAGCCTTAAAAAGATTAGATGCGTCTGTAAATTTTCTCATCACAAGTAAGGCAGCTGGCACCGTTAAAAGTGCTCCTAGTATAACAATCCAATATATTGTATTATTTCTGTTATTTTTCATTCCTGCTCCTATTTAGGCTATTTAGTCTTGAATATAATCCTCTCCACCATCTTAATATTCTTTAGAATAAAAGTCAATTGTTATGGCTCAATTTTTCCAGAAAAATGCATTATTATTGCATTAATTGGTCTAATAAAATTTTAATCTGATTCCTATTACATGCCACTTGCTTCCAGTCCTTAATTGAATATGTTAAATTGTTCTTTATTTCATACCAGTGTCCATTGTTTGCAACTTTGCTCGCATGCCCAAATTGATCTTGTGAAATTACCCTTTATTTCATACTAAGTTGCCTCAATTGAATACTAAAAATCTCCATGACTTACCCAAAATCTTCAATCCGTTTTGGAGAAATACATGGAGACTTTATATTTTATGTATTTGAAAAAACAAGTGAATCTTATTGGATGAATGAACTACAGCTATTATCGCTATCTGTATCTATTTTTTCTGAAACTGCCGTCCCTCATGATCCATATAGTAATTGTCTTTATATATTATTTGAGATATAGGAACTATTTCATAACCCTTTGACTGCAATCCGGTAATCATTAATTCTAACGCATCTTTTGTGTACTTTGCACCATTATGGCAAAGGATGATAGAACCTTTTCCTAGATGTTTATTATCAACTACGGTTTTTATAATAGATTCCACACCGTAATCTTTCCAGTCTAGGCTATCCACATTGGACGCAAAAAGAAAGCAGCTTTTACTCATATCATCAAAAGATTTGCTGTAATTTATTTTATAAGAACAACATCATATAGCAATTATGATATATGTAGGTAACTTATATCTAATCTTCATATAATACTATATAATCAAATATATGGATATTTATATGGAAACTTCAAATAATTTTATACAGTTATACAGCATTCCTATTATGTACCTTCAGTACTCAATAAATCAAGAAGTTATTACTTATGAACTACAAGCAAATAATTATACTTGGAAGTATACTAATCCAGATGGTGTATCTTCAGATGTTATAGGTGAAAATTTTCAACATCCTTTAGATAATGTAAACTCTTTACCTCAAATAGCAATACCGTTTAATCAGTCTTATATAATACTATTTTTTTCATCCACACCGCTATCTTTTACATCTAAGTATTGGCCTGATTGTTATGCTGGTACAAATGAAGCTTACCATACACAATATCATTATTTAAATGTTATAGACAATACACTGCCACTTCCCAAAGATGAAATGGGCTATATATTTCAGGTTAATGCAATATGGCCTCAAGGAAATGCTAACTATGAATTTCATATAATTTATTCCTAAACAATCAATTTTTTATTTTGTTGCAGTTTCTTAACCTTCTCTGCGTCATGCTATATCCCTGCTTTAAAAAGCAACCGATTTATCGCTCCTGTAAGCTGGTTGCTTTCTTCTCATCAAGCTTTCTTACCATCCCCAATTTTTTCAGTGAATTATCCCACCCATATTAAAGCATGTCCAACTGCTAACCGCTATTGCGGTTTTTTATTCTCTTGTATCTTATTATGTAATCTTATAAGCGCTGTCTTAATTTGTGTCAATCTTTCTTCTTCCTCCTCTCGTGTTAACACACAGGTTTTTGAAGTTACTGTATATCCGTTAATCTGTCTCACTGTTATATCTTTATATTCCATAAGCAGCTACCTCCGCTACTAATATTTATATGTAGTACTGTTTGTACATCTTTCTTGCTATATTGGTAACTTTAGTCTTTAGCTTCTAAAAAAGCAGTCTACTACAGGCGAAGTTAATAAAAAGCTCTTAAAAATTATAAAG